>OCZT010000303.1_pt1 | contig 47306 bp, 39 predicted proteins | sample 1539031 | NCBI WGS metagenome assembly OCZT01 (sample SAMEA3539308, study PRJEB22396) | soil metagenome | biome: tundra; feature: field; material: soil | place: USA | collected 2010-05 | depth 0.15 m
CGAGATATTGGCGTGACTGGAGTTCAGACGTGTGCTCTTCCGATCTATGATTGATAACGTGAGACCTACCCGAGCAGAGGTGACAGATGTCGCCAATGCAATCCTTGATGGGACAGATGCTGTCATGCTTTCGGAAGAAACAGCTGTTGGTAACTATCCTGTAGAAGCAGTTGATATGATGGTAAAAATTGCAGAAACCACCGAAAATTGGCGCTGTCGGACAAAATGGGGTCTTGATATAATGATCAAGGGTATTACAGCCAGGGAAATGTCAGTGGATGAGGTAATAGCTCTCCAGGTTCATAAAGCTCTGCAGAAACTGCCTGTTGAAGTCGTTTTGTCTCCTACAAGAAGCGGAGCAACTCCTCGCAGGATTTCACGCTTCAAGCCTGAAATCTGGATCCTTGCATTCAGTCGTTTTCCAGGAACCTGCGGTTTTCTTTCCTTATCATATGGCGTTTATCCGATTTTTGTTAAGAAAGTAATTGAAAACTGGGAAGTAGAAACCACTAAAAGAGCTAAAGAACTGGGATTTGCAAATAGTGGTGATATTGTAGTTTTTACCCAGGGTCCTTCTTCAGGAAAACCTGGAGGGACAAACATGCTTAAGATCCTTTCTCTTGACTAAACTCAAAAGTAGCCTAACTTAAATACCATAAATTTTAGTTTAAAAGCATTTTCTTGTTTGATATTTGTTTCAGATCGATGATAAATAGTAGGAACCTTCCTTTGCCACATATGTATATATAAAAAGCGTGTTTTCTACTGTTAAAAAAAATCCATCTTATGTTATGAGGTTTACATTAATGAAAAGAAATGGACCAGCAACAAAAAATAAGAAATATCTGGCTATTCTCTTGGTTGTTATTATGGTTTTCTCAGCCTTTGTTATATTTTTTGGTAACAGCTTAAAAACAGGTAGTAACAATGATTTTTCCAATAAGGCAGCTGAGGATAATAGCTCTACGATCTCCTTTTCCCAAATCCCTGGCAAACATATAAATCATAAATTTAATTCTATTGTTGATGGGTTGAACATGTCTCCTGAAGGAGTAATGAGTGCAATTTATATTGACCTCCAAAAATCAAAAGGAACTCCTTTAGAAACTCTTTTTAAAAGTAAAGATCTGAAAGATTTTTATGGTGTAGATGTTACAAAATGCTACCGTGCAAATTACGCTAATGGAAGTGGGTTCGAATTAAACCAGATTCCAGAGCAGAAGATTCTGATGCCCTGGGGTGCAGTTCCATATAATGGATACAATCTTCTTCTGAAGACAAACAACACCTATAATCTATGGACTGTAGTCGGAAGTCCTGTGATCAGTGGCTCTCGCCAGAGCGTTAAAGATGTAATAGATATAATGGAGAAAAACAAAAAAGCTACAAGCGAATATGACCCAATTTTGAGCCAGGCGGAACCTGTGAATGTGATCCTCGAGGAAGTAGTAACAAAAAGCAATGTTACGAATATCCCTGCTGAACAGTATTATATGGATCTCAAAAAACTGGATAATGGCAGTTATATGCAAATGCTCATATTCCTCAATTCTGAGCCTAAGGTAACCAAAAATATAGCAGCTCTCAAGGCAAGCTCGAGCGAACGCGGAGTAACCTATGATGTAATTAATTCAGGAAACATTATTAAACTGAAGATAAGCTCTGATTTTGCAAGCCTGAACAATGAAACAAAGTTACTTTCATTGTAAGAAGGCAGTTTTTTGTCATCTTCAGTTTTATTTATTTTTATCAGTACTTAAATTTTACTTTCTTACATTTTGATCTACTATTTTAATAATTAGGGGGTGAAAGCTGCAAATTTCCAAACTATTAATCTTTTTTAAACCTTAAATTTATTATTTTCTGAAATTTTCAAACTTTAACATTGTGTTTTTACGTAAAATGCGATTCAGACACATTTTATATAAATTTATTAATTTTAAAATTCTGATACAGATCATTGTAGAGATTATATATGTATAAAATAAACTATTTTAAATATCCTGTCGCATCTTGATTCATAGATCAAATCTTCAAAATGATTATAACCTCCATATTTGGATGAATTTAGAACAAATATGTGTTTACATTTTTCAATAACTCATGAAAAGGACTCTTTTACCCACAGTCTTTTCTGTTATAAACATCAGTGGTATTGTAGCTAATTGTTCTTCTCTGGTTATTGTACAGATTAGTAACTCTTCAAAAAGACAATCAAAAACGAAATTTTTGACTAATCTTCCTAGGGTACTGGATGCAAATATTTTCAGCCATCATAATATAAAATCCAATCAAAATAGACAAGTCTGGCAATTCGACTTATGATTTAATTTTCATTTTGAAGTTTGTTAGGTGTGTAATCTGTTTAGTTGTTTAGTTTCTCCAAACTAACAGCAAATTTTGGTAGTACCAGGATATATTAAAAGGTCTCCAATTTTTAGTAAATATTGATTACAAAATAATTTATATAGTTATATCATAAATAATGCAATAAAAACTCACAGGTGAAAATCAAGTGACTAACGATGAATATATGCTAGTTCTTGGATCAAACGTTTATGCAGATCCAGTATATACATTGTCATATCAGGCAAATAAGAATACTGGAGACAAGATACACTTGGTTACTTTAAAAAATTGCAACAGCGGTTTAATTTTGACAACCGAAATCCGAAATGAAAATTCAGATCTCATCGCAAAAATCAACGAAAATGAGTTAGTTCAAATTGATCAGAAATTTGATGTACACGGAGAAATCGAGATAGAAAATGGCCTCATATTGACAAGAAAAAATGATGGCACTGTTATTTTCAATGTTAGAATTACAGAAGATGGATATGTTACAGTTAATGGAATCTTTTATGCCGCAGGCAGGAAAATCCATACAGCTGGTAGTGAAGTGACAATAGACGATGCATCCCAGCAAACTATAAACGGTGTGAAAATGCATGATTCCATTTTTATTGGAACTTCCGATATTTTGATAACTGACAGTGGGATATGGATTCCTTCCTGTGTAAACCAGGGAGGTAACAATTGCGAGCCATAATTGATAATAATAGCACAGATCAAATTGCTGTATGTAAATCCAATAATCATCCATGTGTCTTCAGTTAATTAAATCGTGTCTAAGTCTATATGTTATTACTTCTTGTGAACGTTGTTTTTGGTGTTTAAGTCTGACTTGTTATCTTTTGATCACCACTATTTTTTAGATGCGAGCTGGAAACTATATTTTTTATGTTCCGTTGGGAGTTTAGTAACTCCAATTTGAGACGTCTCACACAATTTCCAATCCCAATAACTATCATTGTCATCCTGTAGTTGTGCTATGAAATCCTGAAGAGACATGAGCATCATAAACCGCCGAAGAGGAATTATTCTGTTATAAAGCAACCGATCCTACTAAAAGGATTATGACCAACAAAAATCTCACTGAGCCAGATATTAAAATATTCAACTCGGATTCGAGCAAGTTTGAAGTCGGAGGAAGGGTACAAAAGCTGCCATAAATATGAATATTGCTGAAAAATATTCGCGTTCTGTAACCATCCCTGAAGAAATTACTAAAAAGAATGATCCAAATATCCAACGGGGTATCCCGCTTAATGTTATTTTCAGTGGTTTTTTTGATCCATTTTTGTATCTCAATTCAAATTTTTCTATCGAATTGATGATGAAGAGAAGAAAGTATATATTTTTGATATTTTGACAGTTGAACAAACGCATAAAAATATGGGGGATTTTTATATTAATTACCGAAACTCTCAAAAGAGCTTTTTTTTCTTTCGAATTTCAGGGGGTATTTTAATGTTTAACCTTCGGTTCTCTTGAATCAATATTTGAATGTGAATTACTTGGTTATACATAGTTTATGTGTCAAAACCTATGGAGCAAGGAAACCTATAAATTCTCTTTTTTACTGAAAAAATAAAAATGGAAAATAATCATTTTTACAGAACTTTCAGTACACTGCTTAATTCGTTTTGGAACCAGTTCAACAAATTAATTAAATGGGTTGCCATAAATTATCCCTAAAATTATGCCGAAACCACTATCTACATGCTGTTACCTTACCTTAGGGTAATTAACTGTCCAAAAATTAGGGTTAACTACAACTGGATACCCCGTATTTACTCATGATGTGATACCGCCTTGTATGTTATATACTTTCTTATAACCAGAATCTACAAGCATTTGGCTTGCAATGGCATCTCTTTTCCCACCCAAGCAATAGATAAGTATTTTTGTACATTCGTTGTTTGGCAAATCATTATTATTTTTGATATGCCACGCCAACAGCTTTTTATTGGATAAATTAACAGGATCATGCAATGGTACATTTTTTAATGGTATCAATTTTGCTTCTTCAATATGTGTGTAGTTGTATTCTGCAGGAGTACGAACATCAAGAATAAATACTATATAGCTTGGAACAAATGTGTTTTTTTATGATCATTTTGTAAGCTTCATTGGCAGTTACATTTCGGTATTCAAGAGAATTATTTTGATTATTATCTTCTGCTGCTATAACGATCATTGAGAACATTGGAAGTATGATAAGAATTGCAGCGAAATACGGTAAGTGTTCTTTACTCAACTAGATTCCTTCATTTATTCAATTTTCCATATTTAAAACTCCACAGGTTCTTTGTCATGCCTATGAGTTACGAATGTTAAATACATGACTCCTGAAAATAAAAGGTTTATTTAAATATTAGTTTATTTATATCTTAAAAGCAAAATTTTGATGATAGCATTCTTTATGTATAATTTTTGTAATAAAATCTATAAATTTCCTAAATGCCATCAGTAATAAAAAAAATTGTTGATCTCAACTCATGGAGCCTCTGAAACTATTGGAGCTTAGGTAACTTACAAAGTATATGTAGTTCATAGAACATTGAAACCAATTAGCTAAAAAACGAATGTAAATAACAAAAAAATCATTCTTAATATTTCATTCTATTTTGATTATGAAAATTTTTATGCGGGATTATTTTTCGTTTAAAAGCTATTTTTCGTATAATTAATTTAAAATAATGTGGAACATATTGTACATTGTCGTTTGAAGTGAACAAACAATCAAAGAGTAAAGAAGAGCTGAAGATTGATAGGATTTACGAGTACATAGAGCGGATTTACAAGTATATGGGATAATTGTAGAGAATTCCGATAAATTTTTGATTTTTAACAAATTACCTACATTCGCCTTTGCTACCTATATTTTAAGTTGTGATCATGTTCAGCGACAGCTTATAGATCTTTGCAGCTCTTCACAAAGTAGCATTTATTAGGCTACCTATTTATCATACATCATTTAAATTATTCTTGTAAGTTTATATTAAAAAAATCAATAAAGTCAAAATTTCATGGTAACAGAAAGAGGTTATTGTATGATTGATCTTGGAGAAATTAACCTTTTTAGAGCTAATCTTAAAAGAATTAACCTTGAAAGAACTAATCTTACAGAAATTAACCTGGAAGAAGCTGATCTTAATTGGGCTATACTTGCAGGAGCCAACCTTATGGGAACGAAACTTGAAAAAGCTACTCTTAAAGGAGCTAATCTCCAAGGGGCAAACCTTGAAGGGGCTAACCTTAGAAAAGCTAATCTCCAAGGAGCGAACCTTGAAGGAACTAACCTTGTAGAAGCTATCTTTGAAGGAGCTAATCTTGAAGGGGCTCTCAATTTATCAATTGACCAGCTGTCTAGAGTAAGAACACTTTATAATGCAAAATTAGATGAAGAATTTCTCATCCAACTAAAAGAGGAGTTTTCGTTCCTTTTTAGATCATTAGAGCAACAGTTTCTAGAATATCAGCGCAACCTTTTAGGAGCTATCTCCAATAATCTGTAGAGAAAATAGAATTAGGTAGGATTTCGATAAATCCTTTAAAGAATTACGAAATCAAAATATTTATTGGTGTAATTCTCTGTTGGTGTAATTTTTTGGAGTGTAATTATATGGGTTATCTTATACTTGTCAGGCATGGGAAGTCCGATTTGAAACTCGGTGATAGATTTGTTGGCTGGATGGATGTGCCGCTTAGCAGGAAAGGACTTGAAGAAGCTCTCGATTGCGCAGTTAAACTTGAAAATATTGAATTAGATCTTGCTTTTGTCTCAAAACTTGTTAGGGCACAGGAAACTCTTTTAGTCATATTGTCCGGGCAGAAAAAAACAGGGATTCTTGTTCATGAAAAGACACATTATGACAGCAGTATAGGGGAAATTGAATGGTATTCTTATCCCGAAAAACTCAATAAAAGTCTTATCCCAGTGTACGCTACAGCTGCTTTAAACGAACGTTACTATGGAAAGCTCCAGGGCAAAAAAAAGCAAAAAATGGAAGAAAAATACGGGACCGAAAAGCTTACTTCCTGGGATTTTGACTTTGAGCCAGGTCTACTTGAAGGGGAAAGTCTAAAAGTTGTCTATGAGCGTGCAGTGCCTTATTTCAAGAAAGAAGTTCTGCCTGCAATTAAAAAAGGGAAAAATGTGATAGTCTGCGCTCATCATAGCAGCCTGAGAGCTCTAGTTAAATACATAGAAGATATTTCTGACAAAAATATAGAAAACGTCAGGTTTTCCACCGGTGAGATCGTAAGATATAATTTTTCAAAAGGTAGACTGGTGAAGGAAAACGCTGAAATACCCCTAAAACAAAAATAAATTTTTAGGAATTTATCGAAAAATTGGATCGATTTTTGGTAAACTGATTATTCTTAAATGTCGGAACAAAATATCTCAACTTTATTTTATTTTTATTTTTTTTCAAAAATATACATGATGGTCACTTTTTTTATTTACTAGCTATTAACACTCTCTAAAATGGGTATTGTCACTTGTCTACAAATAAAAGAGAAGACTAGAGGATTAATATAAAGGTAATAATCGGAATTTTTATATGAAAGAGAGTGAAGACAAACTTGACACATATTTCAAAAAAAGAAAAGTTTGTGAAAGTGAAGCTAGCAAGATGAAACATGTTATGAAAGAAAAAGTTTCAATCAATCATGAAAGAAAGAAACTTATCAGGATAGTTGAGACTTTTCAGGAAAGATGAAAACAATTAAAAGATGGATCAAAATTAGACGATTTTTTCTTTAAGTTTCATATGGATTTTTTGCTCAAGGAAGAATTCCTAAAACTCGAGGGTGGTGTGTACCTTTTTACAGATACCGGAATTGCTATAATGACGCATTGTGTTAAATAAATATTTTTTTATTTTTGTTATCTTTGGAAGCACAAAGTGATTACAAATTTTGTTCCAAAGAAAGATAACTTACAGATAATGTTTTAAGTCTAATAAAAGAAGTAAATCTACACAATTCTTGTACTCTATACAGGAGAACTTGGGAGAAAGTATCCAAAACTTTCTTGGTTCAAACGATTCCTGCGTGTCTTTTAACAAGATCTTTTATGTCCTAAACTTATTCTTCAAGATAGTTCTTGTTACAAAACTATGTATATTATTTGTTTCAGCTAGAATTTAGAACATAGTTTAATCTAAATTTGTAATTAATAATCTATTTTATTAAAATATTTGTGTTAGTTGAAAACTAAAAATTAATATTTTTATTTATAGAGAGAAAAAAATCTTGCTGTTAAATTTGTGAAGATCTATATAATCAATAAAATTATGATTAATATGAAAACATTGTTAAGTTTTAAAATATTTTATTGGAGAATAATTTTCATTCAAAAACTACTTTTGCTATAATTAATTTGACATAATTGGCCGAGTTATTATATTATTGTATTTTTAAGTAGGCTGTGACTTGAATATATGATTTTGCATACGATGTTTGATAATTGAAATTTTCTAAATATAGGAGAAAAAGCATGAATAATAAAGTAGAACAGACAATGATTGGAGTTTGTCCAAGTTAAAGAAAGCCGTTCAAAATAGAGCAAAAAGGCGAACGAGACGATTTTCTGCACTGTGCAGAGATCTGAGCTAATCCGGCAATGATAACAACGATTCTGTGAGAAGTTCTGCATTAAATATTTTGGCCAAACAATGGTTTGAAGATCCAGAAACGTTGGAATTGGTAAGAAATCAAGCAATGGATAGCATTGACAATAATATCAGAAGTACCGCATTAGATATCTGAACTGGAAGATGGCCAAAAGACCCTGAAACTTTCAAATTGATCAAAGATAGAGCAGTTAATGATAATGACGATGAAATAAAACTCAATTCAGTAATGTTTTTATCAAAAATATATCCTAAAGATCCAAAAACCTTGGTTTTGTGGTATAAGCTTCAAAGAGGTTCTCAAATTTGCTTTTAAAATACCTGATCTAATTTGACAATTCTTTCCTTTAAAAATATCTTCCAAATGAATTCCTATTTTGAACTTTGCTTAAATCCCGTAAGCACAAATATTTAATCTGCAATAATGTTGAGGAGTGAGTAAAGTTTTCTACTGCTATTTCTAATTCTTCTGAAATCAAATTTCGCTGTATCTTTAATATGGCCATGTATCTTCTCGCATTCCACTATTTTTTATATTTTAACAGGAGCTATAATCAAGGGCTTTAAGCTAGTTCCAACTCTGCAGGAAGCAACCAATAACAACAATGGTAAATCAGACTATTAGCGCCGCAAGAAACCAGAATAAAAGAGCTGCAAAAGCAGATCAAAATCAAAGATAACAGACAAATGTCAAAGATAATGATGAAGTCCAACAGGCTAGAATAGACGCTCTGAATACTCAGATCCAAGCATTTTACAGCCAAATGAGCAATTAGGGACGAGCAGATAGAAAAGCTAAGTGAAAATATGCATAAACAGGCTGTACACATTCAAAGTTCAATCCAGGAAAATAGTGGGCCAAACATCAAGCTGCTCCCGGAGACTGCAAGAAAAAATAAGCCTTGGTGGCGATTTTGGTAATATCTAAAATTCTTTATTTTGATTTCTTTTTAGTTTCCAAAATAGATTTTGTAGTCTTATCTATAAACCAGATTGCGACAAAAAATAATATACAAAATAAAACTAAGTCAATTATAACACCCAATATGATAACGAATCATTATTAATTTGTGGATGAAAATATAAACTGGCATATGTGATGCAGAGTAAAGTCGGTCCCCTACAAGTCAATAAAATATATATCAGAGGACAAATTTTTATCGCAAAAGGATCCTCGTTAAAATTCTTTCGATCTCAGATTCCCATATCATAATTTTTGGTTTTGTTTCATTTTTTCCCGGTATTTCATGAACATGCATCTCAATGCATTTTCTTATATCCGCTCCAATTTCCAAAATTTTAAGCCCATAAGCGAAATACCATAATTCAAATAAGCAGACTCTATTGGAATAAGCAACAAACCCGTTTTTATGGTTAGAATATTGGATAAACCAGTTGCGAGAATACCATCTATTTAAATAAGATGCAGCTGAATAAGATGATTTTGAAATCCAATTCGATATTAATCGATAAATTAAAATACAATTGCTCTTCTTTTTTACTGTTCTTAGAGCTTCTTGTTCTACCTTATCGCAGAATGACACTTTTTGAAAGCTGCTTTCTTTAAAAGCAGATGGGATTATATGTGAAGAAGGTGGAGTAAACAAGGTAGAATAACTCCTTTATAAGAAAGATAGGTGTAACTCCTATGAAGTTTAACAAGCAAATCTTTACAATCCTGATTCTAACTCTTTTAGTGCCCCCTGCCGTGAATGCAAGCACACATACTGATGTAGTCAAGGAAAAAAATACAAATCTGGTTTTGTTTTCGAACATCATGCCTAATGCTATGACACCATGGAATTCCAAGCCCAATAGCCCTGTAATTGATCACACAGCTTTTGTTCATCCCATGGCTTCGGTCATAGGAGCCGTGACAATCGGTGCGAATGTGATGGTTTCTCCCATGGCATCTGTCCGGGGTGATGAGGGAATGCCGATTTTCATAGGTAAGGATAGTAATATCCAGGATGGAGTTGTTATTCACGGCCTTGAAACAATTGATGAACAAGGTAAGCCTGTTGAAAATAACCTTGTTGTTGGTTCCGACGGTAAAAAATACACAGTTTATGTGGGAGAAAGGGTTTCTCTTGCACATCAATCTCAGGTGCATGGTCCGACTTTGATAGGTAATGATACATTTATTGACATGCAGGCTTTCCTTTTTAAGGCACACGTAGGAAACAACTGTGTACTTGAGCCAAAATCAGCAGCAATTGGCGTAACCATCCCTTATGGCAGATACATCTCCGCAGGTATGGTCATCACTAAGCAGAAGGATGCTGATAATCTGCCAGCAATTTTCGAAGGCTATACATATCAAAAAACGAATGCAGCTGTAGTAGATGTAAATGACAATCTGGCTAAAGGTTACAATGCTGTTATGGCTGCTTAAGATTTTTTGGAATTACTAAAATTTAAATTTTTTCAGTATTTTGTGGCTAAAATCGATCCAAGTTACAAAAGAATAATAATAAGTGTCAAGTGGTTTAATAATTAAGGAGTAAAAATCTAAGCAGTAAAGCGAAATCAATAAAATTAAAAATACTTTTGTTTAAGCTTGTCTTTATCTGGAATTTCTTTTTTATCCATTCCAGGTAAAACTTCTCTTTTCTGATATCTCTTTGCTAGAGCATGCTCTTGATTTATTGATCAATTCTATAAAAACTAATATTGTCTAGGCAATTGATACAAACCCTAACAAGGTTATAGCGACTGTACCTGTAAAATCAGCTGATGAAACTATGGTCACCTCATACGGAACAAATGTATATGTAGCAAATTATGTCAACAATGTCTCTTTAATTAACACAGTGAATAACACTATTGCAGTCAAGGTGCTGTGGGACACTATCCTATGTTTTCGGACAGTTTATAAGGAAAAAAGCTCCTACTACTACGTGGATAACCTTGCCAACATAACCTATAGAGCATTTTCGAAGTAAATATCTGCATCAGCAGTGTATATTTTAGCCAACAGATGGGCAAACATTGATTGATTCAGCAAATTATGTGATGAATGTTTTAAGGAATTAAGTTAGATGAATAGCGCCTATTTGAAAACCCAATAAACTTAACAACTATGCAATCAATTTCGGGGAGCTAGTATACTTTTTTCCCATGTCCATTGAATGAGAACCTTACCTTGAGCCTATCAGTGGCTTTTTTTGTGTTTATTTTAGTAGCTGTTGCTTATTTGAAAATGGCGCCCACAGTCGGATATAAAGGACTCGATACTAAGCAAGTCGATGCCTTTTTGAAATTAAAATATTGGAACTTTAATCAATGACGGTTTATATTAGGAAAAACTAAGTTACTGAAAATGAAAGGTACTTCGGACAAAAATTTAAATTATTCAGCAGGGAATTTTTCTACAGGTTCAGGTCTTTTTGCTAATATTGATAAACCATTCCAGAAACTTATCAATGGCCATTCGACGGTGTGAAATCTTGTTCTTCTTGTCAGATCTCAGTTCTCCGAAAGTAATGCCCTGATGCTCAAAAATAGGGTCGTATCCAAAACCACCCGGGCCCCGCTCTTCATGCGCTATCTCCCCGTTCACAACACCTGAAAAAACAAGAGGTTCTTTCCCAGGTTCGCAGTATCCGATTACTGTCTTAAAGTAAGCAGTTCTGTCTTTTTCTTTTTCCATTAGTTTGAGCACTTTCAGGTTCCCGAGTTTATCTTCCACAAAGCGAGAATATGGGCCTGGGAAGCCATTTAAGACTTTGATGAATATCCCGGAATCATCAACCATTACAGGCATGTTTAGTTTATTTGCAGCATGTTGCGCTCCGTAGGCTGCAATAGGTTCAAGTTCATCTTCCTGAAGTTCAGGATAGCCGTTTTTGTCCTGAATTACTTCAACTTCAAAAGTTTTGAGAATATCCCTTACCTCTACAAATTTGTTCTCATTTCCCGTGACAAAAACGATCTTATGCATAACGAGCTCTCTTTTTAATCTCTCCAACTCGCTTGAGTACATCCTCTGAATCTATAAAAGTACTTTGGTACCCTTTTTTGAATGCTTCGATAAGAGCTTTGTGGCAGCTGTGTGTACTCTCATAGGTCTGAAAAAGCACATGGACATCCACCCCTCTGGCTTCCAGGCCTTTATCGAAATAAGCGAGTCCGAAGTCCAGAAGATAAAGCTTCTTACCTACAAGAATGAGATTTGAGGTGGTTAGGTCTCCGTGTACTATACCTGAACTATGAAGTCTTCCGATAAGTTTTCCCACGTTTTCAGATATTTCAGGATTGATAAGGTATTTTATGGGAACTCCTTCTATGTACTGCATTTTGAGCTTGAAATCTTCTACATCATAGATGATAGGTGTCAAAATCCCACATCTTCTGGCTTCAGACATTAATCTAGCTTCGGTACGGTTTCTTTCCTTTCTAATAATTTCGTCGATTTCTTTATGCCTGTAAACCTTTGGAATCCTTTCTTTAACAAGCACTTTTCTTCCTTCAGGTCCTTCTTCCAAATATACAACAGCTTCAGCTCCGTTTTCCAGCATTTCTCCTGGGGAAATTCTGGAGAAATCTCCAGAGGAAGTTTCAGGGATTTTTTTCATTTCTTCTTCTCTGATCCATATAACATTTACATCGTCAGTCCTGAAACTTGGGTTTACACGAGAGTTTTCAAGTGTGAGAGTAGTTCCTGCCTTATACATCAGAAGACCTGTATATGCAATCATTGTTCCGTTATCTCCCATGAAACATTTTTCTGGCACATGAAATTTTGCATTTCTGGCCTTGCACATTTCGTTTAACATCTCTCTAAGCCTTGTATTTGCTCCTACTCCTCCTGCCAGAAGCACTTCTTTTTTTCCTGTATGAGCAAGAGCGCGCTCCACAACTTCCACAACCATTGCGAAAGCAGTTTCCTGATATGAATAGCAGACGTCTTCAAGGGACGTTGTTTTCAGGGCTTCACTGGAAGCCGTTGCGAGCCCGGAAAAGGAAAGGTCCATTCCCTTTACAACATAAGGCAGAGGAATATACTTTTTTGCATTTTTGGCGTATGCCTCAATCTTTGGTCCTCCTGGATGCTGCAAGCCAGCTCCTCGCGCAAATTTATCAAAGGCATTCCCAAGTCCTATATCCAAAGTCTCTCCAAAAATTCTGTACCTCCCTCCCATATAAGAGATTACCTGCGAATTGGCTCCGCTTACATAGAGAATAACAGGATCTTTTGTCAGCGTTTTCCAGATACCTATTTCTATGTGGGCGATGCAGTGGTTAACCCCTATCAAGGGAACTCCAAGGGAAAGGGAAAGCATTCTGGCTGCTGTTGCAACTGTTCTCAAGCATGGTCCCAGTCCAGGTCCTTGTGAAAAAGCTATCCCATCAATATACGAAGTCGTGATGCCTCTTTCTTTTGCCTTTGTAAGAAGTCTCTTGATAACGCTGGCTGCATATTTTGCATGGTGCTGAGCGGCTTCTCGAGGGTGTATTCCTCCGATTTCGGGTTTATACGTTTCTGTAACCTCAGCAATAATCTCGGTTTCGTTTACGATTGCTGCACTAAGATTCCAGGCAGTGCCTTCGATTCCAAGAATAAAAGTGTTTTTCAAGGTTTATGGTCTCCTTTAAGTCCTTTTCCTCAATTTTTTGTCACTGACTTCGATAATATTGGATTGAATTTATATACATTTGCTTTTTTGACATCCATTGAAGAAATTTTGATTTTTCTCACGGCTTTAAAATTTTCAAATCCTCGCACATTTTCTTATGTGGATTCTGGAAAAACAGGCTTTTTTCGATTTTTGTCTTAAATTCATCAAAAAGAGATGCAGAAATGTCAAAATTTTGAGACTAAGGGGCCTAAAACCTCTATTACGTTTTATTTTCGATGTGATACTCTTTGTTTTCCTGATCCTAAATATCCTTTTTACAACATCAAGAGCTATATAATAATTGTAGATACGAGCTTAGATAAAGTCAATAGTATAGGTAGCCTCTTTTTCAGTTCAGGAAATTCTGATCTTAATTGCTTTGATTTATACCTTTTTATTTTTGATACCACTGAATGACTACTATTTTTGGATCTATATCTAATAGCAAATGTATATGAATAAGGATTGTTTCAATGTAAGAACTTCATAATCAAATTCTTCTTGTTTTTCTAAGACAAGTTTTTTTGAATCTTATAGCTCTCTTGCCTGTAAATTATGTTTTTCTGTATTTTGGACAAAAGATTACATGGTACTAACAACTATACGCTAAATGCTTATTGCTTTTGTATTTCTTGTTTAATTTTTAACTTCAATATCATCATGATAATCATTTAACTTATATGCCAATTAATGTAAATAATTACTGAAAAATAATTCTATCAAAAATACTGGTTAAAAAAGTCGACTGCATTTCTCCTACTACTGAAGCCCTAAAGCCCTGGGCTTTAGGGCTTCATTTTGATAAATCCTAGAAATGTTATGAGATTTTGGATGAGATTAATTTGGGCGTTTTATTTTTCAATTGGGACGTAATATTTTTATCCGGAGTGTCTGCTTAAGAAGATCCGAATTAAAAATTTTCATGGTTACTATCCTTAAACTGGGATGCTATTTTCGCTGGGATCAATGATAGGAAGCTAAGTTTGTGAGTGGCATATACCCTAAACGACGATGAGTGACTGGATTTTCGATTGATAACTCGACGGAGTGATAAGCGATCAAAGGTGATAAAGATTGATTTTAGTTTAGGGTCTAATTCAAAACAGAGATGGACAGATATTTCGATATGTAATTTTTTCATATATTCATTATTTTCTAAATTTTTTGGGAATATGTCCTAATAACCATTTCCCCCCGTCTCCATTTTTTTATAGTTGAGTTTATTCTAAAACTCAAAGTTTACTTCTCAAACCTGAAGTTATATTCAAAACATCAGTAGTTTTCATAAGTATAGCATCAGTTAAACAAATAACAATACTTTTTAAAGACAGTTACTTTTATTAATATTTATAATAAGGCACTTTTATCTATATATTGACACAAATTTTAGATCCCCAAGTAACCATAAAATCCAGTTATACAATTTTTTTTCAGCTAATCCATCGTTATTATTAGAAATTCTCAACTCCATAATATTTTTTAAAATACTTAATCTTCAAAGAGAAACTCATGGAATTAAAGTTTTAACAATTCGAGTTTTTCACATTTAGTTCAGAAAATCCTCGGTTTGTAGCTGTTTCTACAGTTTTTAAGAAAATCAGCTTCTTCACTATATTTTGCACTTGATTTGAATAGAGCTTCTTCCATTACAAGGTTTAAAAACCAGGTAACTAGGTGACTTATTCCACTTTCCTATAGGCAGGATCATCTTTTACAAATTATACAATGTTGACAATTGACTCTGTATCTTTTTTGTGTTGATATAATATAGATACAGAGTTGATCCTATTTCAGATAACTTTTGGTACGCTACGTGCAACAGGTTTTTGCGTAACTGCCGTCACCGTTATATTACGGGATTTTATTATCGTATTATTACCTATGGCATTTGTTACTGTAAGCGATACTGTGTAATTTCCTGTTCCTGAATAATGGTGTTTTGGATTTTGGATTATTGAGTATGTTCTGTCTCCAAAATCCCAATACCATGAAATTGGTGATCCTGTACTTTTGTCAGTGAAAACAATATCAAGTGGTACATTTCCGGAGGTAGGGATTGCAAAAAAATCAGCAACATTCGATATATTCCCGGTGTCTGTGAAAGCTTTTATGCACACATTAGTATTTGAGTAACTTGAATCTGTTGTTATATCTTTCCAAGAATTTCCATTCGAACTGACAAAACTCTCCCCAGCATTTGCTTTTGCTTTACTACTATATCCAGAGATTGGTGATTCTACAGCAATCGGGTAATCATATTTAGAGTTTGTGAGCTTCAAGATTACGGAAAATTTTTGATCAGCTTTTAGTTGAACTCCGGAACTTAGATTAACTGTGTGGTAGCCTGACATGGAGATTACTCCACTCTGGGTAAGGACTGGATCATCTTGACTAATGGGTGTAGAACTTGGATTAGTGTAAATGTATATTTTATAGTTACAGTTTAAGTCTGTTGTATAGAAACTTACTGCTTCGAGGACTTCGTCAGATTTTGCAGTAAAGATATTTGCACACCAACCAGTTTTGCTACCATATCCAAAGTTACCTGTCCATCCGAGTGGGTCGTACTGATAGATGTGTTTATATTTACCAGTATTTTCAGCCATGAAAACCCCATTATTAGAGCTCCCTATAGACGAATCATAATAGGAAACATGGAAATATCCACTATCACCCCAATGTGTACCCCAACTATTTTTCACGATAAATGCTCCATTTCCTGGCGGAACCTGGGAGAAATTATTCTTATCAAAAGAGTCATCCCAGCCTACAATAGCTACTGCGTGGTTAGGGCTTGAGGTTCCTTTATAGTAATAATTGTGCGTGGTTGAGGAATAAGAAGTTGGGTTATAGTACAATGTGGTCCATACAGCTCCGTAGTTTTGAACTGCCAATTTTATTTCCTCATTGTCCAGAGAACCGTGTCTATCTGGAAGGAAAAGTACATTTTGCACATGTTTCTGTAAAGGAAGGCCAAGCTCTCTGGGTGAATAGGTTGATGAATCATTATAAGGATCATTATTTCCAGCGATAGGCCCATTCCAGCGAGTCAGGTAAGCAGTTGACATAAACATGTTCCCACCTTCGTTTAAATCAAACCCTTCCAGATAAGCAGGAGAAAGCAAGTTTTTTAAATTATTTTCCGAGAAGTCCCAGTTTTCTCTTGGCATTAAATATGATTCAAGAGATGCATAGGTTGCAAATGCCCAGCAATTTCCTGCATTACCCTGATCTTTCACATGTGTAATTCTGTTTAGTTCCCTCAGGTCATAGTGAGTCGGAGTAGATGTATTTGCTCCAAAAATACTACTACTAAGCAGGAGTTGTCGATGAGTGCTTAGATGACGAAGGTCCACAGGTGCCGGTATAAAGCCTATTCTATATTCATCCAGGGAATAAAGATTCACTGGACTATAAACTATGTTCCTCTGATATTTGACAAACTCAGGATTTTCTGGTGCAAATTCAAGCTTTGGAGAAAACTCAGTATGATTTACGATATTTTTTTTAATATCAAATGATTTGTTGTCATCTAAGAATCCTGTATATGCCATTGCTATTGATGAGCCTATAACTAAAAATACAATAAATATTCCACTAATTATTAGCGTTCTTGTTTTCATATTTATAAGCTTTTTTATATCAAAGTGTTTTTCCATTTTAATTTCCCCCTTCTTTTATAGCCTCTTCTTTCTGTGAGTTATTGATCCAATTTAAAAAAGAACATAACTGCTATATGTATAAAAATTTAATAAAACGTTTTTATTCATTTTTTTTGATAAATTAATCACTATCCATAACCGTCCTCTAACTTTATCTACTCTCTGATTTTCATGTTTTGCAAACAGTGATATCAACCTATTACAACTGTTAGATATTTTCGTTTGGGAACTGAGTTCATCAATATTGCACATTCTTGAGTTAATATAACCTAGTTAACTTATATATATACTATATTAACATTAGGATACTTATAAATGATTATATTTAGAGTCATAGGATTATTTATTTATTAAATTTACTTATTATTCCAAATACTTAGATGCTAAAAAAAGATCGTTTACTCGCTCATTTTGTATTAATTATGACTTATGTAATATGTAGTTGAATCGCACAATAAATAGCACTGGATCTCACCCTCTCTAAAATCCAAGTTTAAATTATGATATCAACTATGCTTGATTTCTATGCTAAGTTTGTAAGTCCCTTTTGAGCGAGCAAATCAGAATAATCTAGGTTTAGAGGGCATTTAATTTGGAAAGGAGAATGTGAAATCCTGTTCAATGTGGATTAGATCAATTTCTTAGCTTACGACGGCGTCATGGAAATTATTTAGTAGGTCGAAAAGGCAGATTTAGAAGGCTGTTTACCCTCCGGTGAAATTAATGATTCTTTACTCTGGGCATCTATTTAAATAGGGAAGTTCAGAATTACGATTTTAGAAGGAATTAGCGGAATATGTGCCCTCGAAGAGGACGAAATTAAAATTGGAATGGAATTCGTTTCTACACTTATAGAGTACAAAATGGTATCATAAATTTGAGGCAGTAGATGTTCGAACTTACTGTAATCCACGACAAAATCAAGAATTAGGTTCTTGCAGGTAGCTGAGATTTGTGGTCCCTGTTGAAACAGACCGTGAATCTTTTCTTTTCGACGCTGGATAGGATGTACCTTTTCATCTCAAACATACTGAGAAACTTGATATTTATCCAAAGTTCATAAATAAACTCGTTCTTTCTCACCAGTATTGTGATCATAGAGCCGGCTTTCTTGATATTCTTCAGGCAAATCCCGTACTTAAGGTCTATGTGCCTGCATATTTTCTACGAACCTGAAAACATAAATTGAAAACAGAGCTATTTTTATTGAAGTAAAAAATTTGTTGAAATCTCTCAGGGTGTTAGGAGTAAACGGGAACTTGGAGATAATATCCAAGAACGGCCCCTGATTCTGGATACTGGAAATGGATGTTATGTGCTTACAGGTTATGCTCGTCCGGGCCTCACCATAATCATTAATAATGCTATAGTTTATTGAAATATTATGGGAATTTTTGGAGGGTTTCACGATAGTAGAGAGTTTGAGATACTTTCAGGCCTGGAAATTATAGCTGTAGGGCACTGTACTGCTAACAAAAAAAAACTAAAAGAGATATTTTCCTTCGTAATTCATTGAAATCAAAGTCGATTTATGCCTAAATTTGAAATGAATATACATTAAATAAAAAATTGTTTTTACCCTTTATATGTTTTTGCACTAAAATTATGGTGGTTCTATACTATTTGGTCAATGTTATTTCCCAAACTCCTTTTTGATGCTGTCTCCGAATAATTTTTGTTTTGCACTTCGATGCAGCTAGAACAAAATATCAAATTTTAATTTAAAAGTATATCTTCAAGCAAAGAATACACAATACGAAAACTGTGTGGATAGTCGGTTTTTTAGTACATCCGCTATCTCCTACACTGAACCGATGGAAAGTCAGGAAGATAGAAAATTTGCCAGAATGAAAAAGCTATGTTAAATTCTTCAATTTTTATCTCACTTATTTTTCTTCTAGGGTTTTTTCTACTGCATTCACAACATATTCAAAGTTCTTCTGCCATTCCGTGTTTTGTTTCAGTAGTTCCTGGATAACTGTGCCCTTATCTTCCATTTCTGCGACTTTTGGCTCTATCGGAAGCCTTGCAAGGATAGGAATGTTGAAATCTTTTGAGGCTTTTTCGACACCACCAGTTCCGAAAACTTCGATTGATTTGACGCAATGAGGGCAGATCAGCCCATGCATGTTGTCGACAAGCCCTATAATAGGCACCTTGAGTTTCTCAGAAAATCTGATTGATTTGCGGACGCTAATGAGAGCTACATCCTGAGGAGTTGTAACAATTATTGAACCATCACAATTGGGAATCAGCTGAGCTACGCTCAGGGGTTCATCTCCTGTGCCTGGAGGCAGATCTATAATCAGAAAGTCAAGTTTTTCCCATATAACATCTTCCAGGAACTGTTGGATAATCCCCATTTTTGCAGGCCCCCTCCAGACGATGGGAGAATCTTTATTTTCGAGCAGAAAACCGACAGACATCACCGAAAGATTGGGAAGGACTTGGATTGGCAGTATGCCTTCTTCGTTAACAGCTAGTCTCTCTGATTCTAAACCGAAAATTGTGGGAATAGTCGGGCCGTGGATATCACAATCTAGAAGTCCCACTTTATATCCACGCATAGTCAGTCCAATAGCTAGATTTGCGGCAATTGTGCTTTTTCCTACTCCTCCTTTACCGCTCATTATCATGATCTTACGCTTGATGCGCCTGAGGTTAACTATAATTTTAGGTTCTTGGGGCTTTTTAGATAAGCTTTCCAGTGGTTGAATCCGATCTGTTATTTTAATCACCTTTTTAAAATTTCAGTTTTCTCGTTCTGTATCATCTTTAATGCAAAGCATCTTCATTAATTTCAGCACTTTAGGACTTGATATAGCTGCAACCCTGTATTTTTATTGCTTTCCCTGTAATAGAGATAGATACTTCAATTCTAGCAACTTTCATATCTTCCCAAGAAGACTTTCTTGATATTTCTATCTTTGTGGTTGTGTCCTTCCAGCATCATTTATCTGAAGTCTACAAACCTCAGGGCTTCAATATCTTCTATTTTGAGGATTTTTTATGAGATATTTGGGGAATAGGCAGCCATAGAGGTTCGAAGCAGGATAAAAAACTCTAATATCTCTAAGATTATACAGACTCAGAATAAATAAACCACTTTGAAACCTCTTAATTTCTCTTATGTATTTCAAGCCAATCCATAATTTTAGGCCAGAGAGATAGTGAAATTATCATTGTAATTACCAAAACAAAAATTGAGCCTGCAACTATATCTACTTGAGTATAAGCCGCTTCTCCTCTGGTCACATTGGTTGAAATAGCCCCAAAAAGAAAGAAAATTACAAGTACTATTGACGTGACAATGCTTGCTAAAAGCACTGATCTAGGCCTATTACCCACGTATCTATATTTTACCATAGATCTCACCTTCAATCTCTGGAATTTCAAAATTCTCTAAACGTCATTTTAAACCTCTTCTCAGGGAAATAGACTTATATATATAAAAATTTTGTCAGCAATTATCCTTATACTTATTTTCCGTTCTCCCTTCAAATATATTCCAAACGAGCTTTAGATGAATCAACTTTAAAACTATATTCATAATTTATTTAATTCTGTTTCGTTTCATTAACAGGGAATTGGTCGTTACCGAAACTGAACTAAGTGCCATGAAAGCGGCAGCAAGTTCAGGTGTAATCAGAATCCTGTGAAAAAAGGGATATAGAATTCCTGCTGCAATCGGGATGCCTATCATATTGTATCCAAAAGCCCAGAGTAAATTCTGCCTGATCTTGTTTATGGTAAGCTGGCTCAATCTGAGGGCTGCAACCACGTCCCTCGGATCATTTCTTATGAGAACGATTTTTGCGGATTCCATTGCAACATCTGTGCCAGCTCCCATAGCAATTCCCACATCAGATTGAACTAGGGCTGGAGCATCATTAATACCGTCACCTACCATTCCTACAAGTTTGCCCTCATTCTGAAGCTTCTTTATTTCGTTTGCTTTATCCTCGGGCAACACTTCGGCAAGCAATCTGAGAATCTTCACCTCTGCTGCAATAGCACCGGCTGTTACTGCATTGTCACCGGTTATCATAACTACTTCGATACCCATTTTTTTCAGGGTTTCAACTGTCTCTTTAGAGTTTTCCTTTAGAGCGTCAGCAACTGCAACAAGGCCTATTATTTCTTTTTCGAATGCTACAAACACTGCGGTTTTTCCGTTTTCTTCGAAACTCCGCATTTTAGCTTCGAGTTCATTGAATGAGATCCTATTTTCTTCCATAAGTTTACGAGTACCGAGCAAGATTCTTTTTTTTCCAAAATAGGCTTCGATTCCTTTGCCTGGGATGGAACGGAATTTTTCTACCTTTCCAAGTCTAATTCCTCTTTCCTCAGCTCCTTTTACGACAGCTTCCCCTAACGGATGTTCCGACCCTCTTTCAGCTGTAGCTGCAATAAAAAGGACTTCTCTTTCCTCATGGCCCGGGGCTGTAAATATATCTGTAAGGCTTGGAATGCCTTCAGTAAGGGTTCCGGTTTTGTCAAAAACGATAGTGTCAAGCTTATGTGCTCTTTCAAGTGCTTCACCGTCTTTTATGAGGATTCCATTCTCTGCGCCTTTGCCGGTGCCGACCATTATGGCTGCAGGGGTTGCAAGCCCAACGGCACATGGACAGGAGATTACAAGAACTGTAATGGAGATAAGCAGGGAAAAGAGAAATGGGCTAATTCCTCCTAGAGATGCCGATACCCCTACCCCTACCCCTATCCCTACCCCATAGCGCCAGTATCCTATGAAAAACCAGAAGAAAAAAGCCAGAAGGGCAATAATATGCACACTCACTATGAAATTGCCCGCAAAAACGTCTGCAACTCTCTGGATGGGGGCTTTGGTTGTCTGAGCAGTTTCCACAAGTCTGATTATCTGGGCAAGAGCAGTGTCAACTCCAACCTTAGTTGCTCTGAACCTGAAAGATCCCGTCTTGTTTAGTGTGGCTCCGATAACCACATTTCCCGGATTTTTCTCCACTGGGATACTTTCTCCTGTGAGCATGGATTCGTCTACTGAAGAGCTTCCTTCGGTCACAATCCCATCAACCGGGATCTTTTCTCCGGGCCTGACAATAACAATGTCGGTTACTACAACCTCTTCAACAGGGACTTCTTTTTCCAAGTCATTAACGAGAATCCTAGAGGTCTTTGCTCTGAGTCCCATAAGTTTCCGAATAGCTTCAGACGTCTTACTTCTTGTTTTTGCTTCGATGTATCTTCCAAAGATGATAAAAATGATTAGAAAAGCTACAGTATCATAGTATAGACTATTATACCCCGGGCCCAGATCGAGAAAAGTTGCCGCCACACTGATAAGGTAAGCTGATCCGGTTCCTGCAGTAATCAGCAGATTCATGTCAGTTATGCCATATTTGAAGCCCTTGAAAGTCCCGACAAAAAACTGCCTTCCAGGGAAAAGAAGGACAAGAGTAGATAGTATAAAAAGGACGATATGGCTGGAAAGGAAGCCAGGAACAAAAGATAGGGAGGAAAACATCATGCTCATGTTTCCAATGGTAATTGGAATTCCCAGCACAAGGGCTATGATCAGGTTATTTCTCTGCCTCCGGATTTCAGAATCCTGTGGCATTTGCTCTCTATCTTCATACTCTACTGTTTCAGTCCTGACCGTTGCTCCATATCCAATTCCCTGAACTGCAGCAATTATCTCCCTAACAGAAACTCGGGCAAAATCGAATTCTACAACTGTCTTTTCAAGTGGGAAATTTACTGAGGCTGAAATGATGCCTTCTGTTTTATTAAGAACCTTCTCAATGTTTGCAGCACAGGATGCACAAGTCATACCCTGAAGGTCGAGAGTTACTTTGTCCGTTTCTACCTTATATCCAATGGATTCGATAGCTTCCTCAATTCCTTTGGGAGAGATAAGGGAGGGATCAAAACTGATTTTTGCTCGTCCTAATTCCAGATTGACAGCTACTGAGCCCACTCCTTCTTTTTTCTTCAACACCTTCTCAATATTCAGAGCACAGGCCGAGCATGTCATGCCTGAAACTCCAAGGGTAATTTCTTTTTTGTCCGTTTTTTGGCTTGAGGTGTTGGGTTTTTCTTTTTCTGCAAGCCTGCATTCTTGTGTCGCTATGGGGCAGGCTTGAAACCTTCCTTCCAGTTCTTCTAAAGCTATATCAACAGTTTCTGAGGCTGTGCTTGTTATATCTGCAGCAGTCAAGGTTCTTGCTTCAATATTTGCCTGTGCCTTTTTGGTTCCTTCTTCAACCTCTGTTGAGTAACCAGCTTTTCGGATAGCCTCTTTTATATCATCCATACTAATTTTTTGAGGGTTAAAACTAACAGTAACACGTTCAGCTTCCAAATTTACCTTCACTGACTCCACTCCTTCAAGCAAAGATACAGAATCCTCTACTTTTTTCTGGCAGTGACTACAGGTCATGCCGTAGACTTCTATATTCACTTTCATCGGAATATACCAACCATATTTTTTCCAAATCTTTCTTGAGCTTATAGAGCCTTTAACGGCTTCGTTATGATTTTGTAACCTCTTTTAAGCAGGGTTATCCGTATGGCATGTGCATCAGTTATCTGGTTGTCATAGAAGGCATTTCTTGTTCTATCAGAAATATTCAGTTTGCTCTGGCCACTTCCTTTTGATAGAGTTAACGAACTTTGTAGCCTGTTTTTTATAGTACATGTAGATCATGTCATCTACTATGAATGTCGTATCTCTAAGGCGCTTCACCTACTGTAATAAAAATCTGTACCTTTTGGTATATAATCCGTTGAAACTGATGTGTGAGATCTTCATCATTGCACGGGCTCATACCCGGCTTCCTTAACCGCAGCCTTGATTTTTTCGAGGTTTGCCTTCCTTTCGTCGTATTCGACAACTGCGTGCTTCTTCTGAAGATTTACATCCACTTTCCGTACACCTTCTATGACTTCAATTGCTTTTTTAACCCTCATCTCACAGTGCCCACAGGTCATGCCTTCAATTGTTATTGTTTCTTGAGTTATGATTTCGCCCTCCAATTTCATACTTGTTTAAATTACTTTATCAAATAAATTTATTGGCTATGTATAACATAATAATTCAAATAGAATATTTAAATAACTATAGGTTTATAACATGGTGTTAGATAATATATCTCTGAAAATTTTGCATAGTTTATGTGTGAAGCTTCTTTGGCAAGCTTAATACAAGCAGAATACAAACATGATCACAACAAAATAACACTATATAGAGATTTAGAAGTATAACTAGTGGGTTTATAAGGGTATAAGGGGGTTTTCCAATGGATTTCAAAAAATTGTTTCTGGAAGAAAATGTAGGTGGCTTTGATCTCCTGTTTCGGGCTATGTTTGGAGTGCTTGCAATAATTGCTCTGGCAACAGGTTTTGTGAAAACATCTCCCTGGAAATGGTTTGTTACCCTGATCGCTTTTATAGGGCTCTTCAGTTCGATCATGAGACACTGCACTCTTTACTCTATCTTTAAGATTAATACTCTCAAAAAATAATTAGAGATTAATTTCAAGGGTTTTAAGAATTTATCCCTATTAAGGGTATTGTGGAAGATGCCCATTTTTCTTCAATTCGTTGTTCATTTTCAAAAAAATTGCCTGACCAAAATTGAAACATATTTCATTTTTTTGAAAACCAAAATATTTGATTCTTTTGTTTCCCAAATAATATTGAGAAAATATACTGTTTTTAGGACTTACGCACTTGAGATATAATATGCAATGGCGGTCCAGTAAGCTTCAATATAGAATTTACAGAACGAGGAAATAGTGGTATATTGATCTAATTTTATCCTTTCAGTGCTGACCAAGACTCAATGGAAAGAAAACAGTGAAATCACTGGATTATAGAATTGAGTCATAGTAACATTTATTTATATTGTAATTTTATCATAAAAAGTGCCTCTTTTATGTGATGATGAGCCAAAAAATTAATTCATTCCTTTTATTCAGTGATCCACTTTTTAATTTCTTTTTCGTCTGGGACTTTGCCCACCAATTTTACATCTCTATCAATGACAACTGCGGGGGTGATCATGACCCCGTAGTTAAGGATCGTTTCAAGGTTTTACTTTGACTATTTCAGCTTCAACACCGCTATTCTTCAATACTTTATTAACAACTTCCTTCATTTTATTACATTTTGAACAGCCGGTTCCAAGAATTCCAATTTTCATATATTTGGCCTCGTGTTTTATTTCTTATTGTTTTTGTTCTTGATACTCTTTTTCAAACTTCAGAACACTTCAATTTCATAGAATAATGTTGAATAGATATCCCATAAAAATGATAGATACCGTAATAGTTAAAACAAAAACTCCGATCAGCTTGTTTTTAAGCACTTTTTTCAGGATTATAATTTCGGGAAGGGAAATACCACTGACCGACATAAGGAAGGCAAGGGCAGTTCCTATTGGAAGACCTTTCTCAATCAAGCTTTCAACGATAGGGATCATGGTTATAACGTTCGAGTAAAGAGGTATCCCTATAATAACAGCAATCGGAACGGCAAACAAATTATCTTTGCCTGCATATTTTGCGAGTACGCCTTCTGGGGCATATCCGTGGAAAATTCCGCCTAGAGTGACTCCAAGAATCACATAAATTTAGATCCTTCCCACAATGTCCTTAAGACTGTCAAAGGCGAAGTCAAACCGTTCTTTTATGTTCAAATCTTTTGGCTTTTTGGCTTGACTTCCAATTTTAATCTCATAAACGAAATCTGCTACGTATTTTTCCATTTTCAGGAGACCTATAACATACCCACATAACACGCCAAGCAAAATGCCCGAAACCACATAGATTAAAGTTATTTTTGGGCCAATCGTGGCCCACAACGCAGCAACTGCAGCTTCGTTTACAAGAGGGGGAGCAATAAGGAAGGAAAAAGTTATCCCTTAAGGAATTCCAGCTTCTACTAACCCTATGAAGATCGGAACGGCCGAACATGAACAAAAAGGGGTGAGAGCTCCTATTAAGGAAGCCAATAAATGATATTGCAATCCTTTTTTGCCTGCGAGTGCTTGTCTCGTTTTTTCGGGAGTGATATACGTCCTGATGTAGGAAACCACAAAAATCATCACAATGAGCAAGATTAGGATTTTCATCACTTCATAAATGATAAAGTTGACACTTGCTCCTAGGTGTGTTTTCGGAGCAATCCCAAATACATCATAGGTCAGTTTGTCAGCAATACATTGAAGAAGATAGTATATATCAACCATTGTTGGGACCTTTCTGTTAAAGCTCATTTACTTTTGTCATCATACATTTTATCTTTTTATTGCGATCAGATACCAATTACCGACTTTGAGTAACTTTACAACCTCATGAACTTTCATTTTAATCTGTCTAGTTTTATGTAGTCTGAATTTTATATTGATTCTGCAAATCGGATGATTAAAGTTTAAGGGTTCCTTATGTGGACTGACCAATAGCCTCTCCGAAAGATAAAATAATTATTATCTAGGGTAAAATTGGTTAATTACAAAACATAAAAACATATACGACTAAGGAATCTATAATATATTTTGGATAAAGGAATACCTAGAAAAGATGATTGAAAAATAATAAGAAGGTATGGTATATCTCACGCATCCTGACCGCCAATGGAAAGCTCCTCTCAAATTTTATGGAACTTCAAATAAGGGGTATTGAATCTCTAGCTTGATCTAATAGAACACGGACTTTCATGCCTAATTAAAGTTTGGGCTGGCTCTGAAGAATATATAGTACTTATGGATACAACAGTCACTCCAGCCTGCCTTTTTAATAATGCAGTGCTTTTGAAAGCTGATCTTGGCAGAATAAAAGCTGTTATCCGGAACCATGGTCATCTTGATCATTTTCTTGGACTTATCGAGCTCTTGAAACTCATAGGCAAAGAGCGAGATAAAGGAGTCACTTTATCTTCATCCTAATGCTTTTCTTGAACGCCTTACGAATATTCCCGCAATTAGACATCTTGTCATAATGCCTGCATTCAATGAAGGTATTTTGATAGAAGCATGAGCTGTTCCCATAAAATCAAAAAGAGCTTTACCGATTTCAAATAGCCTTATCCATACTGCAGGAGAATGAGAACAAACAACAGCATTTGAAAAGGGACTCTCTGGAACTGAAGCAAAAATTCTGGAAATTGGACTATTGATCCTTTCAGGGATGATCAGGGATTGATTATAAAACTGAAAAACAAAAGGCTTGTGATTATTAGCAGTTGTGCTCATGCAGGAATTATCAATACAGTCGAGTATGCGAAGAAAATTACAAGAACGAATAGGTTCATGTTTTTGTAGGAGGCTTTTACTTGCCAGGGCAATTTTTAGACCAAAAAATTCAGTCTACAATTGACAAAATGAAAAGAATCAAGCCTGATTACATTGTACCCATGCACTGTACAGGTTGGAAAGCGATAAACAAGTTTGCAGAGAAGATACTTGAATAATTCCTGCTCAATACCATCGGTACAATATATGCATTGTAATAAGAATCCTGAGTAATATAGGATTTATGCAGTTGAACTGAAAAATCAACAGCATTAAGCATCAATAGCATTAAACCTTTAACTGTCTGAAATGGAAAATTTAAACCACAATGTTTATTGTGGATAAGTAATAATATACATATCCAATTGTATTTATATGCTTTGAAAAGGCCGTAGAACTCGTGACCGAAGAAAAAATCAGACAGCTTAAGGCCATGAGAGACCGGGTAATTGATAAATCTCTTTCCGAAATCCTGGATGTTACACTCAACGGAAGCCGAGATAAACGCCTGCCACAGAATGCAAACCTGACTTTCCATTATGTAGAGGGAGAATCCGTAACTCTGCATATGGATATGAGGGGTTTTGCAGTGAGCACAGGTTCAGCCTGTTTTAGCCGTTCCCTTGAAGCCAGCCACGTAATTAGAGGTATTGGAGGAGACCATGAGAGAGCCCACGGTTCGGTACGTTTTACCTTCGGGCGCTACAATCACATGGAAGATGCTGATGCAGCAATTGCTGCCATGAGTGAAATTGTGGCAAAGCTTAGGGAAATAAGCCCCCTTGCAAGAAAATAAGAGAGAAAGGTGCGACAATGAAGTTTCCTTATAGTGAAAAGGTGCTGGAGCATTTTAGGAACCCACACAATTCTGGAAAGATAGAAAATCCTGATGGAAAAGGCCTTGAAGGTAGCTCAGCTTGTGGAGATATGGTCGCAGTTTATATTAAGGTAAATCCCGAAACAAAGGTTATTGAAGATATAAAATTCGAATCTTACGGCTGTGCCTCAAATATTGCCACAGCTTCTGTCATTACAGATCTTGCACGTGGAAAAACTCTCGATGAGGCTAAGAAGATAACATGGAAACTGGCTTCTGAAGAACTTGGAGGGCTTCCTCCGATCAAAGCCCACTGCTCAGTTCTCGCAGTTGAGGGCCTGCGTGCTGCGATTCGGGACTACGAAGAAAAGCACGGTTTTGTTGCCGAAAAGGAGACTACAACCGAAGAGGTTGTTCAGAGACGGCTTAAACACGTTATGAACCCACTAACAGGTCTGGATGTCATCCGCACGAACCTTATCCTCAAAATAGGTGTTGAAGACGGAGTGGTGAGGGTAGTTGTAGACTTGTCTGCAGATCACCAGTTTTCTGCGGCAATCAAGGAAGACATTGCAGAAAAGCTAGGGTCTTTGTGGGATGTGAAAAGGGTAGATGTAGTGTTTACCGCATGAAAAGAGGTATAATAGGAATCAGAATGGAATAGATACAAAAAGGGAATAATTACAGCAGAATTCTCCCGCTCACTACCTTTTTTGTTCCACCTTCTGTGAGGCAAAGGCAGACTGCTTCAATGCATAAATTTGATATGTAATTTCTATAAATGCTGCTTCAAGAGCGTAAGGTAGGTCGAGCGCCATAAAATCCCTATGCACTGTTATTTCATCTTCCTGATTATCATTTCGTGCGGGCATTAAAGACACAGAAAATAAATAGATACAATTTTAAAAAAGAAATCCTGAAAAGTAGAAGATATCACCAGAACTCAGTAATGTTTATTTTAGTTCCAAACCAATTAGCGTGTATGGATATTCCAGAGAGATAAGACTTCCGCGGAGCTAATCTTATAGGAACTAATTTTGAACAGGCGGATTTTGCAGGAGCTAACCTTCAAGGAGCGAATCTTAAGGGAGATCTCCATTTAACAATTGATCAGCTTTCTAAAGTGAAAACACTTTATGATACAAAATTAGACGAAGAGCTCCTCATACCATTAAAACAGAAGTATACTGCCCTTTTTGAAAAACCTTCTTAATAGAAAATTACCTCTTAGACAGCCTAAGTTATTTTAAATATTTATAATGTTACTGCTTTATCTGTATTCTAAACGTGCAACAGAGAGCCTGATAATCGTTCAATAATTTATTATGAGAGTTTCCTGGCGAAAATCCATGCAGATTAACTGCAAAAAAACATGTAACCATAAAATTAATTTTATTGATAACTATTATTTGCTAATTTATGCGGTTTTTATTAGCTTTTTTATATTTACTAGGGATATAATCAGTGAAAACGTGTATATTACTAATATTATGGAAAATGATCAGGTTATCTAAAATATAGGTAAACATCAATAATAATCACAATGGCACTTGTACTGGCTTCTTTTGAACTTGCATAAAAAAATAATAAATATGAGTTTGTCATAAAGTCATACATAGACCAAAAAGAAATCTAAGCATAATAACCCAAAATTTATGCATCGAATTTACAATGGTGAAACTCCTAATCCAAAAGCTAAGGTGGGTAAAAAGTTTCGGTCGTAGGACAAAATATCAAGTGCTGAGGAAGGGATTTTCTCATTTATGCCCTCCCACCTACTCATTTTCAAATTGCCCTTTATGGAAGTAGAGGCAATTGAACACTTTGCTTTAATTTTTTATTTTTAATTCGTCTGCTTCATTTCACACTGATAGCTTTCTCGTAGAAACTCGTATCAAAGAGATCTTCTTTTGTCAGAGGTTTTGAAGTGTAATTCAAGCCATAGAGAACATTTGCGAAATCAACCGTTGAGGTTTCAATTGGTACAGGATCTGAAATCCATGCTCCATCCTATCCTTTAAGAGATTTTGTAACAGTTTCAAGATCGCCTAAAGTCTTATTTGAGAAAATATGAGCAGATTAGTCTATATTCTCCTTGGTATATTTGGTTGCATTAATATGCGTCTTTACAATCTGCTCCACAATATCCGGATGATTTCTAATAAGTTTCCCGCTCACTAAAAGCACATTGGTTATGTGACTCGGTTCCATTTGTCCAGATTGTACGATAATACGCCCGTTACCTTCCTTTTCGATTCTTGTTGGGGCTGGGTTAGGCAGGAAGGCAGCATCGATCTTTTTGACTGAAATAGCACTGATGGCATCCCCTGCAGTCATTCCAACTATTATTACATCTTTCGCAGGATCGAGTCCATTTTTCTTAAGTCATTTTCTTATCAGGGTATCCTGAAGTGATCCTGGTGGGAATGCAGCGATTTTAAGTTCCTTTAAGTCTTGAGGACCTGTATATTTGTATTCGGGTCTAAGGACAAGACTTGAATCATTTAGATCTACACTCCCAACAATCTTTGCATCAAGACCCTGGCTGAGAGCTACAATAACAGGAGGTGCTCCAACATAAGCCACATACAGATCTCCAGCTAACATGGCTTGCATTTCAGGGGGACCGGTTTGGAACACATACTTTTTTATATCCTGTACTCCATAAGGTACAAGATCTGTTTTCCACCATCCTTTTTTATCTGCAACCATATATGCAATATGATCGATACTTGGTTGATATCCGATCTTTAATTCTGCAATTGAAGATGCTCTTTGAACTCCGCTTCCATTATTGGATACGTTTTCTGTATGGGATACGCAACTGGATATGAAGACAGATGCAATCAGCAATAAAATGAGTATAATACCTAGTTTTTTCAAAGCTTCACCTCAAATATTTATGACTAATAATAATTCCTGTAGCCTGCGCATTTAATCATATAATTAACAATATCGGATGAGCTATTTTAGAAAATTTTAAAAATTATGTGCAGATGAATGATTCTGTATATTCTCTGCACTATGAAAAACAGTATTTAGTGTTTGATTGATGAAGTGATTTGATAAGGTTAAACATATTACTCACATTCATTTATCTGATTATTATAAGAATCTTATTAAAATAAGAGCAGTTTCAGAATTTATTTTTACGAGCCTATCTCCAAAGTTCTTTTTAATCATTATGAGTTTTAGGATTGCTTTCACGATCAGAGCTTTCTTATATGAAATATAAATTTAAGAAGTAAGTTTTGAGTCTCAGGATGAATTCATAAATTATTGAAGGGAAAATAAATTAATTAGAGTAGTCATACGAAACTACAACTACTGAAACAGGCAGAGTAACAATCTTTTGATTATTTTAAACGTGGTATAAACCCAGAAACTTCTGTCATATAGCGGGAATATGCTTCACCAAACTCGGCCAATGCCTCCTTTTCCTCACTTCTTGCTAGCCTTTTGTACATATACACAAGGATTGGGAACATAATCAGAGTCAATATTGTAGGCCACTGTATCAGAAATCCTATCATCATAAGTATGAAGCCGTCGTATTGAGGATGGCGAACATAGGCGTAAGGCCCTGTGGTTGCCATTTTATGATTTTTCTGTGCCTTATATAGCACAGGCCAGGCTGAGAAGAGGATAAAAAGTCCTCCCAGGATGAAAACATAGCTGATTATATGAATCAGACTGAAATGAGGGTTCCCTGTGGTGCCCAAAAAGATGTTCAAGAGATGCCCGGAATTGTGAGAATATATATCAATTCCTGGGTAGTGGCTTGAAAGCCAGCCTGAAAGCAAGTAGATGGTCAGAGGAAAGCCGTACATTTCTGTAAATAACGCAACTATAAATGCCACAAATCCACCAAGGGATCGCCAGTCTCGAGATGTTTTGGGCCTGGTAAAGCTGAAGGCAAAGATAATGAAAATCAATGAGTTGATTATAACGAGAGACCAATGGCCATATGCTGGTACATCATTCATGTGAACTTTTCCTGGATGTTCATGCTAGCTTGAATCCTTGTGATCGCCAGCATTTTGAGCTTCTTTCTCCTCTTATATTTGAACTTCCTTTTTAGGCTCATGGACTACTAGCGATTTTGTATGCAAAAAGAGTGCACAAAGAGGGAAGAAACTTTTAATCCACGTGAGAAAATATTTAAGCCATAGATCAGAATCATATCGGAGGTAGTGGATCCATAATTCCGGAAGTAGTGGATCCATAATCCGTTGCATAGCATTTCTTTCATCCTAGTAACAATGTTGAGTCACAATTGTGAACTGACAGTATACAATAGTCGTTGATAATATTAAAACCTACATTTAGCGGCAAAAAATGCCTCAAATATCTATGTGGTCTGATGTCTAGTTGGCAGCGTGCATAATTATCAGTAAAATCTGCTCTATACCCTTTAATCTCTTTTTTGATTAAACCACAATGCTTACAGTATTTGATTTTCACTTCACTTCCACTGTAAAAATGAAAATTTTAGAATTTTTGTATACGTTTTTGAGAACTTGATTATTCCATATTTTAGAGAAATGTACCATTTTTTACCGATTACATACAGATTAAATGCAAAAAAAATATTATAGTCCCACGAACCATGGCAACAATATTTAGGGATAAAAGTTTACTGTCATTTATAGTCTTTGAGGCCCCTGATAGTCCAAAATCAAAGCAAACTAAAACCATAAATGAAAAATAGGCATCTATTATCGATAAATTTTATAGTGTTTCAGCCATAGAAAGATCAAAAGCATTTAATTTATTAATTATCGGGCCACTTAGAATGGATGTAACCAGTGCCTGATAACCAAAGCCACAAACAAGCGGTCATTGATAAGTTCCACATCCCTGGCAACAGTAGCTAAAATCATTTCCCTCTCTCCCCTTGCGTTCAAAGCAAAACCTATTACTGCAGACTTCCTCCATGGCATTTTGCTCACACGTAAGCCAAGCATCACACCGAGCACCTACCTATACATGCAACTAAAAGAACTGTCAGCACAAGAACAGGGTCAAACGATGCTACGAAATTAGCCTGTAGACCAATTGAAACAAGGTAGAGTGGAGCAAAAAAAACATGACGAACTGATAGACTATCTCATGTGCATCATCCCGTTTCTCTAGGTTCTGGGGGAATGCAAGACCTATCAAAAAGGCGCCAAAAACAGCATGTATCCCGATAGCTTCCGCAAAAGCTGTATATAGAAATGAATTTTGGGCAAAGCAAAGCATTTTTAATAGGCTATTTGTGAAAGGTCTTGGAGAGATATCCTAATCCTAGAATCGACTTTCTGTAGATCTTTCTTCAAAAATAGTCTTTTTCACAATTATTTCATCAACTTTATTATCTTATTTTTAATTTAATTTAGGTCTGTAATTTGGATTATCACGTTTGAGTTAATTCCAATTTTTCTTTTTGTAATCTTTCTCATCCAACTTTCAACAGATGTACACAAAAATGCCATTTCTGGTATACTGAATAGTTATAATAAATCATTCTATCCAGGGCTCAAGTCCTTTTTTCCTGAAATAGTCGTTAACAGCCTCATAAATTGCTTCTTTTGCAAGTATTGAACAGTGCATTTTTATCTGAGGGAGCCCATCAAGTACTTCTGCAACTGCTTTATTTAAAAGTTTCCAAGCTTCTTCCCGAGTTTTTCCTTTGATTAGTTCGGTTGCCATACTGCTTGATGCGACTGCAGCCCCGCATCCAAAGGTCTGGAACTTTACGTCGGCAATCCGATCTCCTTCTATTTTGAAGAATATCTTCATCACGTCTCCGCATTTTGCGTTTCCAACCTCTCCTATCCCATCACTGTTCTCAATGCTTCCCATATTTCTGGGATTTAAAAAATGGTTCATCACTTTAGCGTTGTAATCATGAGTCATCCTCTATCAATATCCCCAATCTTCAAATTATTCAAAGAACTTATTCTGATTCAAAATTTCTTAAAAATTCTCCATCTTATTTTGTTTTCTTCATTTGTTTTCCTAAATAGTCCTATATTCATGAGGCTTCAATGATGACATATTTCTTAGCTTCTGCACTATTTCAGAAAGAATCTCAAGCACCCTATCCACATCTTTTGTGGTATTCATCATTCCAAGACTTAATTTCAAAGAACCGCGAATTATTTCAGGCGGGACTCCACAAGTTGTAAGAACATGCGAGGTCTCGAGAGAAGAAGAGTTACAAGCACTTCCTGCAGATGCAAAAATTCCTTTCGTATTTAACATAAGTAGAAGAGATTCTCCCTCCATGTATTCAAAAGTTACATTTACGTTGTTTGCAAGTCTTTGTGTGGGATGCCCATTGAGATGGGTTTTTGAAATCTTAATAAGGCCTTTAATCAAGTTATTTCTCATCTCAAGCAAAATTTTATTTGATTCTTCAATCTCGCCTGTTGCAAGCTCTATAGTCTGCCCAAGACCTATAATAGCTGGGACATTTTCGATTCCAGCCCTTCGTTTTCTTTCCTGACCCCCACCATGAATCAGTGTTTCGATTTTTGTTCCTGTTTTTATGTAGAGTACCTCCCATCCCTTGGGTCCTTGGAATTTATGTCCTGAAAGGGATAGAAGGTCAATATTCAATTTATTGACGTCTATAGGGATGTGGCCTACTGCCTGAACCACATCAGTATGGAAATATATCCATTTTCTATTGCTATTTTCCCGATTTCTTCTACAGGTCGAATTTTCCCAATTTCGTTATTTGCGAACATTATGGAAATGAGTCTCGTATCACCCCTAATTGCATTCTTAAGTTCCTCGGGAGATATCATTCCATATTTATCTACAGGGAGATATGTTACCTCAAATTCCTGGCCTTCTAGCCATTCACATGCGTGCAGGGCTGAATGATGTTTTATCGAGGAGGTGATGATATGTTTTCCTTTATTTCTGTTTGCAAAGGTTATCTCCTTTATTGCCCAGTTATTGGATTCGGTCCCTCCTGATGTTAAATAAACTTCATATTCTTCAGAACCGATAGTTCTTGCAACACTTTTTCTTGTGTTTTCGATTGCACGTTTTGAGGTTTTCCCCAGATCATGAATTGAAGAAGGGTTTCCAAAATTTTCTGTAAGGTAGAGGATCATATCTTCGACAACTTCTTTTCTTACAGGAGTGGTAACAGAGTTATCCATGTAAATTGTCATGTTCTCAACTGTCACACCTACACCTTCACAAATGTTAATAATCATAAATATAGAAATCATCTATTCGTAGCCCAATCCCAGCACCATTATTTTTTACACTGAAAGTAATAATATAAGGATATACAATATACTAATTCACAACTGTTATTATTGAAGTGTGATGGTGATTATGGAAACTCCATGTCAGAAGGTTGTATAGGATCTTGTTCCTGCAATAAGGGCCAGTCTTGCAACAGAAATTGTAAATAAAGGACAGTCACAGGCAACTTCTGCAAAGTTGCTGGGGATTGCGCCGTCAGCAGTTTCCCAGTATATTTTGGGAAAAAGAGGGTACAGAATCGAATTTAAGAGCGAAACGAAGGAATGATAGAAAAGCTTGCACAAGACTTGATTGACAACAAAGTCGACGACTTTGTGGCAAGGATATGTAAGATCTGCGTAAATGCAAGAGGAATTGAAAGTAACTGCAAAAGCAGTTTTGGTCTCGAAGATTTAGATAATGAAGCAGTGGAATTTAAAAAATAAAAGCTTATTCCAGTTGAATAACCCGCATTTTGCTGCGGGGGTTGGAGCATATATATTTTGACTCATTTTTATATTTGAAATACAAAAGCTTCTCGATAACTATATATTTAACATAAGTTAAATTCACAATTGTGAATCCATTATGAATCGCGTTATGTAGTTATATAAAGGTAGCTTAGAATTGCAAAATTTCCAGCGAGTTGAAATGCTTACAATAAGCTTTGGAAGCTTTCGATAATCCACAAATTTTGTCAAATGCTTACAAATGATATATAGATGATTCGTATAAATTAGAGATTATTGAAATCTTCCGTAATTATGTTTGAGAAAGGTTTGAGTGAAAAATTATGAATTACTGGAAATTCTGGATATACTCTGGAATGAATTAAATTGCATGAATTTAGAGAAGACAGCAGGAGAAGGTAATTGTATGGGAAGAATATACTCCGACATAACATGGACAATAGGTAACACACCGCTTGTTAGGTTAAATCATATGACAGAAGATCTGTATGCTGATGTGATAGTCAAACTGGAGTCTTTTAACCCACTGGGAAGTGTAAAGGATAGAATTGGATTGGCAATGATCGAAGGAGCTGAACGCGAAGGGAAGATCAAAAATGGTACTATCATAATTGAACCAACTAGCGGTAATACGGGTATAGCACTTGCAAGCGTATGTGCTGCCCGTGGCTATAAGTTGATGCTGGTCATGCCTGAGACAATGACTATCGAAAGGAGAAAGCTACTGAAGGCCCTGGGGGCAGAACTCGTCCTGACACCCGGAAGCGAAGGAATGAAAGGAGCAGTCCGTAGAGCAGAACAAATGGCTGCAGAAGATCCTATGCTTTATTTTATACCTCAGCAATTCCGGAATCCTGAAAACCCGGAAATCCACAGTAGGACGACTGCCGAGGAAATATGGAAAGATACTGATGGCAAGGTAGATGCTATTGTAGCAGGTGTGGGAACAGGGGGAACCATTACAGGTGTTGCCAGCATCATCAAAAAAAGGAAACCTACTTTCAAGGTAGTTGCAGTCGAACCCGCAGAGTCTCCAGTTCTCAGCGGAGGAAAACCCGGACCCCATAGAATACAAGGCATCGGTGCAGGGTTCATTCCTGATGTACTCCGGCTTGACCTGGTTGATGAGATAATTAAGGTAGATGGAGACGATGCCGCTGTTACTGCCAAAAGATTAGCAAGAGAAGAAGGTATCCTTGCAGGCATATCTTCAGGTGCAGCTACATATGCGGCATTGCAAGTTGCTTCCAGGGGGAAAATGATCGGGAAAATGATTGTTGTAATCTTACCGGATACTGGAGAGCGTTATTTGAGTACCGATCTGTTTGATTGATCTATTTTAAATTGGCATTGGAGGTTCTAAATGGGAATCAGGGAAGATATAAGGACCGTTTTTGAAAAAGATCCTGCAGCAAGGTCTACTCTGGAAGTACTTTGCTGTTATCCAGGACTGCATGCTGTCTGGTTTCATCGATTATCTCACTTTCTCTGGGAAAAGCATTTCTTTTTTTTTGCTCGTTTGCTATCCCATATCTCCAGGACACTTACAGGAATTGAGATTCATCCTGGAGCAAAACTCGGAAAGCGGGTATTTATTGATCATGGGTCTGGCGTAGTAATTGGTGAAACTGCTGAAGTAGGTGATGACGTCCTCATATACATGGGAGTTGTACTTGGAGGAACAGCCCTTGAGAGGATAAAACGCCATCCTACTGTTGAGAAAGACGTTGTTCTTGGTTCAGGTTCGATTGTACTTGGACCAATTACTATTGGAAGAGGTGCTAAAGTAGGTGCTGGCTCGGTTGTAATTCGATCAGTTCCACCCGAAGCTACTGTTGTGGGGGTCCCGGCCAGAATTGCAGAGCCACAGCCAGCGATATCTGCAGGGCAACTGGATCACAATAAGTTACCTGATCCCATGCTATCTTTAGTAAGCCAAATGCTTGACAGGTTGAGCAGGCTAGAAGAACAGGCTCATGCACAAAAATATGCACCTTTGCACAGGACATTTTTACAAAAAACCGTTCCTAAAAAAGATGAACAAATTTATTTCCAGCTGAAACAAGTAATCGATCCAGAGGTTGGTATAGATATTGTCAAGATGGGTATGGTCAAAGAAGTAATTGTGGATGGAGCAAATGTAGACGTAAACCTTGTATTGACAACAAATATTTGCCCTATGGCAGAATACTTCAAGGACCAAGTAAAGCGAAAAGTTCTGAACGTGGGCGGAATAGAAAAAGTTAGTGTCAATATCCTTGATGAACCTTGGAACTGGGATCGATTCAAAGAACAAACACAAGATCAACAGTCCACATGAAAATGTCAGTTTAGGAGTATTACGTTCCATACTGGAATAATATAGAAGATTTCGATAAACTTCTTAATTTCATTACATGCTTATAATTAGCATATAAATGACTTGTGAAAATCGGTGAGTTATCGAAATTCATAATATAATTGGTGGAAGGTTCTGTTCTGATTTTGCTATGGAAATCAGACAGAACCAGGGCAGAAAGAGTTATATGATGCTTAATAAATTTATTCTAAATCACTAGTTTATACCAACGAAAACGATGAGACCTCTCTAAAAGAGTCCAAGTTCTATCAAGCAGAGTGTTCAGGATGGTATGATCAAACACATTCATGATTCTTACCCCTGTTCATATTGGTGTAGATGTTCCTTTTTTGACTTTGGACAACGTTCAACAATAACAAGATCTGATCGTTTCCCATACTTATGGCGGGATTAGTGGTTGTACTTTGGAGGCAACAATAGAAATATTGGCTATCAGAAATTTTCTTACCATTTCAGAGAAAAGTCTTCCTCAACAAGTAACAGTTGTCTGGGAAAAGCCTACTTAATGTATTAATCCATAACTTATTACCTTATCAAGAGCATTGAGTCTACAGACATCCATTATTTATACAGACCTTATTATCCTATCCAAAAAACCCTATATATATGTGTATTCCCTGTTCTAGTGTAAAAGGTTGAAACTGCACATTAGCGCGATATTGTCGATTGTATTTATTCATCGAATTTATTACTGATCAGGAATAAGACTTGTTGTGGCATTATCTACATGATGGAGATATTGAAGTACTGGAAATTAACGACATAATTTTCAATTTTCATAGCACTTCGTCCATACTGCCGCTTCTATATCCTTTAAGATCGAGAGTGACATAAGAAAAACCGCATTCTTGCAATAACTCCCCGATTCTATGTCGAATGTTTATTGCTTTCTCGAATTCTTCAGGTATCAACTCAACTCGTGCAATTTTACCATGCAGACGTACACGCAAATTGGAAAAACCCAGATCGTGCATTATATTCTCCGCGTTTTCCACCATTTTCAGCTTCTCGAGCGTGATTTCTTCACCGTATGGAATTCGCGATGCAAGGCATGAAGATGAAGGTTTGTTCCAAAAATCAAAACCACATTTCTTAGCTATTTGCCTTATTTCAGTTTTTTGAATTTCTAGAGAAAGAAAGGGATGAATGATCTTTTCTTCATTACTTGCTTGAAGCCCTGGACGGTATTCATCAAGATCTGAAGCATTGATTCCATCTGCTATATTTGAAATTCCCAGCTTTTCAGCTTGTTCCCGTAAAATCCTTGCAGATTGTTTTTTGCAAATGTAGCAACGATTGGGGCTATTTTTCCTGAATTCTTCATTTCCCATTATGGAAAAAGGCAATATGCTGTAAGATAAACCGAATTTACATGCGATTTCCATTGCATCATTAACTGCTCTTCTTGGGACTATAGGCGCATCAAAAAGTATGCATTTGGCTCTCTCATGGAGTGCCTTTTGCGCAAATATTGCAAGTAAAGTGCTGTCTATACCCCCAGAATATGAAATGAGTAAGCAATCGAATCCTGAAAGCTCTTTGAGCAATGCATCGTGCATATTTCCTTTGTCCATGAATGAATACCGACCTTTTGATTTTCACAGTTCTCTTCTGCAAGTTCCAAAAACTTTATATTTTTTGACATTATTCTCAACTGTGAACATACTGAAAAGACATTATTGGTAAAATACATTTTGTCCTCAAATAAAAGCTTAGAGATCATCCCAGAGTATGATGTAGTAAAGCAAATGTAATGTTGATAGTGATGCTCTATGAAGATTCGAATAAAAACCTTTGCTCAGATTAAGGACATTCTCGGAGCGGACAATTTTCTTGAATATCCAGATGGTACCTCAATGAGAAAGCTCCTCAAATCACTTCGTCAAAAAGCCGGTGATTCCGAAGATCAACTTTTTTCCAGGGAAGGAGAACTACACAGCAATTTAGTTTTGATGATGAACGGTACACGAATTTATAAAGAAGATATTGAATCTATTACACTTTCAGAAGGAGACGAAATTGTACTTTTCTTTCCGGTATCCGGAGGGTAATCGATGTATAAGAAAATATTAAATAGTCGACAAAACAAAAATAATTTTTACATAACATCCACGAGAGATGGGTAAAAAGTGTCAATAGAAGGTGTGTCTGTTACTTTTTCAAATATAATTAGGAATAATAAAAAGCATTCTGAGTATAAATTATTAAAAGGGTGAAAATTATAGTTGCAAATCCAAAAGATTCGCTAATTCAGATTACGCTTATATCTTCAATCTAAATTAAAATAGAATTATGCTGAATTCAAAGGCTTTAGACTCTGTTCCAAAGTATAGAATCTTAATTTATGATCAAAATGTTGACCTTATAACAAGAATTTGGTCTTCGACTAAATATAGTATTTGGTGTGCAGACACAATACGGTGATAATAAAATATTTTCAATAGAGCTTCACAATTTGGTTATTTTCTATTTTATGTTCATCACTGGATTTGGAACTAAATCTTCTGTACCTTTATATATTTGGTAGTTTTTCTATTTTGGCCCGACTTTTTGGAGAATTTATAGAAAATTTCTAAGTAGTTTTGGGATAATGCATGAATAGTTTTGAGGAAAAAAGATATTGAAGTAGGGGGAGAGCATCCTGAAATGCTTTCAGTAATCTGATATCCATCGAAAAGCCTGGAAGTTACGACCTGAATTGAACTGGAATTAATGGGTATGTAGCTCGTTGCTAGCCTTTCTGTCATTCTGGCAGCATTCATTCACATTGAGTTTTCAAAAATATTGAGGACTTTAGTTAATATTTATACCTACCTTTTAGGGAAAAATTTACCTAAAAATAATGTTGTGTGCTATACTTCACTCATGGACTATGGCGCCTTCATCACAAGAATGAAAACCTGTATTAAGACAGTTGTAATTCATTACTTTCACAAGAAACTTTTCAGAAGATGAACTTGATTTCCCCTGACATTTTTTCAGGGAAGATCGTTAACAAAAACACAGCAGAATCTCGAAAGCGAAACGAAAAGAAATTAGATACGATTTCGATAAACCCCTGAACTTCATCATGTGATTATAAATGGTGTATAAATTATAGTGTATAAATGACTCGTGAAAATCAGAAGTGTATAGAAATTCTTTAAACATTATCATTCTTTTTAAGAATTTGAGAATTAAACCTTAAAAATTCTTAGATTTAATCCTGAGATTTAAAACTAGAACTGTATTTTCCTGCTACAATATGGAGACACAACATTTTTATAATTTAAGATACAAGAGTAATTCACAATTGTGAATAGATAATTTACTTTGCTTCGCATAGAACAATAATCCATTAATTATAAAATAATGGAATTAAGGAAGAGGATTATCGGTAAATCCAAAATTTAATCATTTGGTTATAAATAAGCCATAAAATGACTCTTAAAATAAGAGATTCATCAAAATTCTTTGAATAAGATGGAATAAAGTGAATAAATTTGAAACAAAACAAAAACTACCGAACTATGATTGATTCGGAGGGAGTAGGACATATCAGAATAATCAAACGTATCAACCTAAAAACTCTAATTGAAATTTTCAAGGATCTTTACCTTGAACTAAAAAAAATCCTGGTAAAAAACCGCATATCGTTATATATATATCCCGTTCGATCTATGAAGAAATGTCAGATAATATGAAAAACTTCCATGACTTCACAGTTTCGTGTATGGATGGGATATTTGACCTGATTATTATTAACTAAATTAATACTCTTAGGTCTTTTATAGTGGGGGAGAAATCCAAATAGCTATTTCCAGGAATCTCACCTTTAATATACTTTAAAGTGTATATATAATCTAGTATAATTTAAAAAAAGCAGGTGTGCTCTTCGTTAGGGGTACTACTTATATTTTTGTACTAACTTACTGAATCTAGACCAATTAGCTTAAATATGATTACATTTTTTATGTAAATGGTGATTCTATGAGGGATCGTTTTTGTCTTAAATGAATCTTTGAATGATATTAGCTATGAGAAACTTGAAAGACTGCCGCCGTCGGCAAAGCTTGTGTTTAAAACCCTTGAGGCAAACGGGCAGATGACACAAAAAGAGATTATCCATGAAACAATACTTCCTTCACGCACAGTAAGATATGCATTAAACAGGCTAAAGGAAGAGGAGATTTTAATTGAACTTTTTTATTTCCTTGACTCACGTCAGAGGCTTTACGAAATAAAAAGGTCTGCAAATGAGTTTCTTGCAACATGAATTAAAAGTTCTCTTCTGTGTGAACTGGATCCAACTGTAATAGAGATCCAAAATTTTGATTTAGCATGAAAGTACTGTGCTGATAATGTATCCTCATGTACTCTCATTTTTTTTTATTATAACAACGAGATAACTCTAGTTTATCGTTATACGTGCATAGTTCATCAACTGAAAATATATTCTCTCAATAATTTCTTCTGTTAAATTCCTATTTTGTATTAATTTGTCTCATTTACGTAGATCTAGTAATTTGTGATAAATTCAGTTAATTTCTTTTCCAGCACGAAGAATGCATTTGAATCGTCACAACTTAAAACATTAAAAATATAATAACTTAAAAATAACAACATGAGTAGAAATGAATAGGTAAAGTTCAAAGACAAATATCAACAAGCAACTAGATAATACCTAAAATCCTGAAAATTTTGTTTATTTAAGATAAATTTCTTCATGTATGACCTTAAATATGCACTTTCTTCTTTAAATTGAATCTTATCAAAACCTTTTTAAATTCACGATTGTTACTATTGCATAGTTCACAATTGTAACTTATGTGCAGTTCGGATTTCTAAACAGTACTTATGGTTCAGAGCTAATGTACCTAAGAAACACACTGCAATATTTGACTTTCACGAAGTGAATAAATATGGAAAACGAGCTTAATGCCAATACTAAAGCAGACCTGATGAGCATAGGAAGTGTTCAGGTAGACAAATCTCTTTTCCCTGATCAGTGTAAAAGCACTGCTACTGCCGGACCTGGAGCAGGTGGCTCTTCTATTTTTCTCAGGGCAGGAAACCGACGGATAAGACTCTCAATTAATAATTTGTCTCCATTGAGTTTATTGCCAGAAAATAAACATATGGTAGTTACTAAAGGCCAAGATGTGATTGCCAGAGGTGTGCTCGAACTTCCGCTATGTCATTGTCCTGAGCAAGCTTACATTACGCTATCTGAAAAGTGTGTATACGATTGCCAGTTCTGTCCTGTACCAAAACTGAACGGAGAGATAAAAAACAGCGCAAAGGTTAGACAGATGGTTGCGGAAGCTTATGCTACAGGCGAACTGAAGGCAATTTCTTTGACGAGCGGTGTAGCTGTTTCGCCGGAGAAAGAAGTTAAGAGGGCGGTAGGTATCATAAAACAGCTTGCAAGTGAGTACGATATCCCAATAGGCGTTTCTGTTTATCCCACAAAAGATTCATCTGAAAAACTTTACTCTGCAGGGGCATGCGAAGTAAAATACAATGTTGAAACTATGGATCCTGAGCTTTTTCGCCGCTTTTGTCCAGATCTCTCGCTCGCTTCAGTTATAGAAGCACTCGATAATGCAGTAAATATTTTCGGCAGAAATCGAGTCTCTTCGAACTTTATAATCGGCCTTGGAGAAAGCGATGAGACCGTAAGAAAGGGGGTCGTATGCCTTGTAGGACGAGGTGTAATTCCAATTCTCAGACCTATATCCCCTCATCCTCTTAGAAACAATGTGAAACATATTAACAGGCCAGATGCTGCAAGGCTTCTAAGGCTGGGGAGTATGCTGAGAGATCTGCTTGACAGGCAATCACTCTATATAAATAAATCACGTACAATGTGCTTGCTCTGCACTGGCTGCGACCTGACGCCCCAGAGGGATATTTGATTCATTCGATTCCATGTGATTAATTCCAGATTGGTCTTTAAACAGTATACCTTTTTTCGGGATCTATGGTTGCAATGATAATCTTTCAGGCAATTATTGAAGAAAAAGACAATTTTTAATTTGTCATTTTTCCATTTTTCATTAAATTTTAATAAAAAAAAGATAATACTTGTTACATTATTTCCTATAAAGGATAATTTCCGATTGTTTTAGGAAATCTTTATAAAATCCAGATATAGATAATTGGATACATGACACAACAATCTGCGACACAGCAATTCACTCTTACCATCATATCTGGAAAAAATAAATTTCGGGAGCAGGAAGGATTTGACAGAATAGAGATCAGACCAGGGGATACCCTATCAATAGTGGGCCCTACAGGCTCAGGAAAATCAGCTTTTATTAATGATATTGAAACCCTTGCACAGGGAGATACAGTAACAGGGAGATTTATTCTCATCAACGGGGAGGTTCCTCCAGAGTCCTTTGTACGGGAGCCGGCTTTCAAACCGATTGCCATGATAACCCAAAATACACGTTGTTTGGCAGATCTCACAGTCGAAGCATTCCTATTAATGCACATAAAAGCGCGAAGACCGGGCAAGGAAGATTTGCTTGGTGAGACGATAACTCTTGCAAATACGTTCACTGGAGAAAAAATAAGTCTTAAGAGTCGAATGAGTGCTTTATCCGGAGGACAAACTAGGTCTCTTATGATCGCAGATGCACTTATAATCGGCGATACTCCAATACTTCTTCTCGATGAAATCGAAAATGCAGGCATCTTCAAAAATCGTGTTATGCAGGCTATTCAAGGAGGAAATAAGGCTGTAGTTCTTGTAACACACGATCCATATCTCGCTCTTACAGTAGATAGGCGCATAGTGATGAGAAATGGAGGAGTTCACTCTGTGATCGAACCTACCGGACAGGTGCAAGATATTATAGAAGATCTTGCATTAATTGAAAGCAAGCTCAATCAAATAAGAGAAAAAATCAGACTGGGAACTGTTTTCTCTTCTGGTCCTTCGGAAGCTTTGACGATTGCAGTTGTACAGTGTGTGGCTTCTAAATGAAGCTTCTCATAATTGCAGGTCCTCCAAGTGGGGGAAAAACTGCTGTGATTCGCCAGATTATAAAAAATCTTCCTGAAGATACACTTTCCTCCTTTCTGAAAATTGATTTTGTACATGCAACTGAAGATCAGGAACTTGCAGAAGAATTTTGTATTCCTGTTAAAAAGGTATATTCCGGAGATGTTTGTCTTGATCACATGGGAATTTTGGTCCTTGATGACGCATTAAACTGGGCCAAAAGCCTATCCAGAAATCTTCTGATAATCGAAAGTGCAGGACTCTGTCTGAGGTGTACGCCTTATACAACGCAATCTCTTGGAATTGCAGTTATCAGCGCGATATCAGGAACGAATTCACCACTCAAAATGGCACCTTTGCTTGCTCTTGCAGATGTCGCAGTTGTTACCAAAACCGACCTTGTGTCACAAGCGGAAAGAGAAGTATTCAGGGGAAGTATCAAAAAAGTTGTCCCAGATATTGATATTGATATTGTAGAGACAAATGCAATTCAGGGAACCGGGTTAAGATACCTGATGAGACGGATTACCAACCAGCCGGATATGGGGTTAGAACCTATAGTTCTCAGAGGCTCACCTCCGCTTGGCGTATGCACGATATGTGTAGGTAAAAAAGAGATCGGATGGAAAAATCACTTTGGAGTCATCAGGTCACTGGATATGCCAGATCCTATGTACAGAGGCGACTGATGGTTAACAAATGGAGTCCACCAGGTAAAAATTGTGGAGCTTGTGGTTCACATACATGTTCTGATTTTATTGAATGTGTTGGAGAAGGATCAGCAGATCTAGACCTGTGTCCATTCTACAGCAATGAGAATATCATGGGCCAGGATAATATTGTGACCCTGGGAAATTCCGAGATTCAGATAAAAACTGCTACTTATTCTGGTATAGATGTTACCGGAAAAGAATATGACTTCGTCCTTCTGCCGTTACCGGGTGAACCATCAGCACGTAAATTTATAGTACCTTTTAGGGCAGATCTTGTCGAATTGTGGGGGATTAAAACAGGAGACCTAGTCATTGGTCGTCCTGCAGGACCAGGTTGCCCTCTTTATCATGCGTTAAGGGTTTTGAGCGCAAACTCTGTAACAGGTGTAATTGAGTGTCATACCGTAGGCCCTATAGCTGCACGAACAGAAGACTCTCATGATGTCCAAGCATATCACGTCCATGCTTTCGAAGGAGTCGTCAGTATTATAAAAAATCCTCCCGTCCTTGGAACCCGCCAGTATTTCCTGCCTAGTAACTGTATGATGGATCTCGCACATACTGCTCTTGTGAACATGATTTTCCACAAGCCCTTTGGAACTCACGTCCGGCTTGAGGATATAAGGATATTATGAAGAATATTGAAGAGATTGGGATATATGAAGACTATTGAAGAGATAAATGAGAAAATCGCACGTGAAGAAGCAATAATTTTAACAGCTGCCGAGCTCAAATCCATCGTACGTGACGATCAAACGATAACTGCTGAAGATGTGGATGTGGTTACTACAGGAACATTTGGCGTGATGTCCGGTACGATGGTGGTCATGATGGCACATGTTGCGGAAAAATGTAGTTTTGAGAAAGCGGATTCCATTTGGCTAAATGGTGTCCCTGCTCAGCCTGGTCCCTGTCCAAACGAACGTCTTGGAGTTGTGGATCTTGTCATTCACGGAACATCACATGCAGATGACCTATATGGCGGAGGACATCTTTTCAGGGATCTTGTAAAAGGAAAAGAGATCGATATACTTGTCGAAGCAAATGGCAGAACTTATGAAAATAAGATCACGCTTGAAGATATCGATTTTGCTAAAATCATCACCACAAGACTTGCATTTAAAAATTACCATGCACTGATAAATCCCACTGCAACTACGATAA
>OCZT010000305.1_pt1 | contig 47252 bp, 39 predicted proteins | sample 1539031 | NCBI WGS metagenome assembly OCZT01 (sample SAMEA3539308, study PRJEB22396) | soil metagenome | biome: tundra; feature: field; material: soil | place: USA | collected 2010-05 | depth 0.15 m
CAGCGACCCCCTGCGCCCAAGGCAGGTGCGCTACCAGGCTGCGCTACGCCCCGACTGTCTAAGTCCTAATTCTACCGCAATACAATTCCGTGGCTAGCATCCATTCATCCAACTGTACCAACACTGTGCCGAAACCCGCCGATTTAGCCGATCAAGCACCAAAGCATCACCCTGCACATGCCCATCGGCAACACATGCGGAGACGCCCAGAGCCAGAACCAGACTTGCTATCTGGTTCCCGAAACAGGCTTCAAGCAGTTGCAGCTTGTCAACGCGCTGCATCCTCCACGGGTATTCCAGTTCTCACTTGAACGGAACTTCTGCCGACCGGCCGCTTAAAAACCGATCACCGGGAGACCGAGAGTGCGCAACCTGTTCAGGCGAGGCCAGCAGGAGGGACCTTCGGATTATCTTCCACCAACGCTCTCCACTGTTACAGGCGCTCCGCAATGACGTGGAACGAGAGCGTCGAGGCAGTTACCCGGCTTCTTCCATAGTACAGAAACAGTACGACCCAGAAGACCTGCAGCGGAAGGATGATTGCCGCGGAGAAAAATTGTACAAAGGCAGCGGTGAGGTCAGGCGTTATCACTGAGGACGAGGGTAGCAAGACAAGAAAAATACTGAGATACAGAACCGACACTATCGCCATGACCTGATAAACGGAAATTCGAGAGCCCCCGCGATAATCGGCGCGCAGCCACTCCGAGCAAGCGCGCCATCCCCAGCTTGCAATCACCGGAATCAGCGCCGCCAGCCGAAAGTGCCGCGATAGAAACAGGGCGAGTCCGGCCACTCCCGCGGCGGCGAACACCGCCGAAGTAATGGCCTGCACCGGAATTAGCGGCTCGCCCGCTAGCCCCGAAGCGTAGGCGGCCTTCTTTGTCGAACCATGAATCACGAGATTATGCCTCTGGAAGAGCCGGGCGAGAGCAGGTTTCGCGTCACGCAACGGCATGCCGTAGCAGCAGCCGAAACTCAAGCAGGCCAGCCTGCCAATGGATTCTCCTACGGCGTACGAAATTGCAACCGCCGCGAGTATCGGCAGCGCAGCGATCTCATGGTACAGCAATTTTGCAGCCAGCGGTTGAAACGCCAGGATCAGCAAGGGGAGGATTAGGCTGGCGACAAAGGCTGCGCCCGCTACCGTGAACGTGTTGCGCTTGCGCTCCACCAGCCCGGCGATCACTCGCGATGCCGGGACACAAACAACAAGCAGCAACAGTGCAAGCGAGACCGCGATGCTAGCCGGAATGCCGACGGACGCCAGCAAGAGCAGCATTACGGTAAAGCCAAACGCAGTCCCCGTAGCACTGAAGAAACCGTAGAAGGTAAGGTTCACTCCCCGCCACGATCCATCTGCTGCTTTCGCGACCGGGACTGCGGCCAGCATCTGCCAGCGTTCGGCCGGAAGCGTGCGTACGCCCCAACTTAGAAGCACAAAAAGCCCAAGTGCGAGAGCGGCGACAAACGCGAAGTTCATCGTGACTCCTCGGCTGGCGTGGCCAGCAGCGAACGCACCGCCACGTCGGTTTCGGTCAGCGGTCCACCGAGCATCGCCGAGAAGCGGCTCTGCACGTCGCCGCGACGCTGGTTCTCGACTAAGTCGTTAGCGAAGCGAACGCGATTGGGCTCAAAGAGCAGAACAACTGTGCTGCTGCCCGGGCGGAACAACGCCTTCGGCGCACCTGCCTGCAGGAACATGCCCTTCTCGACCGATCGTGGATTTTCGTAGCGACACGCGCTGTAGCGCTGCTCGATCTTGCCCACCATGAGCGCAACCACCTCGATCATCGCGACTCGTCCGACCGCCGAGCCACCGGCACAATCCGTATCGAGGATCGTCGCCACCCGGCGGTTCTTCGAAAATGGCGTAAGCAACTGGACAGCCGCATTGGGATTACACGAGTAGTAGCGGCCTTCCACGGAGTAGACGTCGAGCACGCAGCCCGAAACCGGGCTGTGCGTGTAGTGATATCTTTCCGGTGTGAGGCGAAAGACCGCGTAATCTCCGCCTTCGAATGAGTGCTGCCAGCGAGAGTTTTCGCCCAGTAACTCGGGAAACGAGAAGAACTTCTGCTTCAGGAATAGCCCAGATGTTTGTTCCATGGATCCGATTAGCGCACGCGCATCGGCAGGACAGACAACAGCGCGTGGATGCGAATGCGTGGGCCGGCAATTCCAATAACGAATCTGGCGCTCGAAGATCTTGCGCGGCGTGTCGTATTCCGACAGGTTGCCAACGAACTCCGAAAGCTGGATTCCCGACTCGCGCAGGAAGCGCAACATCCCGGTTGCTCGCGACGACAATAGATTGTCGTAGTTTAGATACCCGAGTGCGCTGGAGACATAGCGGCTTGACACCAGCCGCGTCAGCCATGGCGCATTCTCCAGCGCCGGCGAATACAGCGCACCGATCACGGCGTCAGCGACTAAATGCTCGCGTACCACGTTTCCGGTAGCGCGTTCGATGTACCGGTGCTCCACGCGATTCATGCCAACTCCCGCGCTGAACGGCGCGCATCCTATTCCGTGAGCACCAGGAGCAGATTCAGCAGAGCGGCAACTTCCTGTAGCGAGAGGTCGTCAGTCGGAACGCGTGGCTCGATGTCTTGCAGGAATCGTGCGGGATCCTGCACGCGCACACCATGGCGAATCGGGTGCCGCAACTCGTCTCCTTCCGATTTTTCGAGCGTCGCAAGGTCTTCGCGCAAATGTGTGAAGGCCTCGCGCAGATGCTCACGTCGTAGTCCGTCCCGATAGAAATCTTCCGCCATGCGATTGAACTCGCGGGCCTCGACGTTCATTGCACTTTTGGTGGAACCGCCCATCACGCTACGTATCAACCAATCGCTGGCCTCCTGCTGCTTGTCATCGCAGCGTGATGCGAGATCGGCAAGCGTCGATTGCATGCTCATTGACTCAACAAGCTCGGCGCCGATCTGCCGCACGTAAGCCATCGCTGCTCTGCGATAGTCTCGAATCGAAATGCGGATGTATCGCGGATGTCTTCGGCTTGGTCGCGTCTTCTTACAGTTCAGAAGGACCGCGCGTAGCAGCTGATTGCGCGAGTCCTGATGCACATAGAAGGCTGGCACTCCAGCGGCGGAGAAGAAGAATGGCTGGCGGCGTTCGCTCTCGGACGTAGGATCATCCGGAATCGTTTTATGAGTAAACTCGCCTTGCAACGCCAGCTTGTATGCGACGGCCAGAAGGAATTGTTGCAATCTCAGGGCCGGAGCCATGTCGCGGTCGTAACTGGGAAACAGGCTGTAATAGCGCGCCTCAAAGCCCGAGTAGCCATCGCGCTCACGCTCACGCAAGCGCAGGGGCATGTAGAACGACATCCTCTGATCGACGATGCCGAGTTGATCCAGTTCCGATGACAAGCGCGGGATGTTACCTCGGGTTCCATCCAATGCCGACGCCTGTTCGGTCGACAGCCATGCCACCGGATAAGTCAGCAGACGCGCATCGGGAACGCAATCGCCGCGGAGGCGAAACAGTCCCGCAATCATGCGGTCAAGCCAGCGCTGCCCGTACGGCGTCAGGGGATGCCCGAAGGCGCAGAGGTTTGCTTTTTCCTTCCACTCTCGCCATAGCAGGCGCAGGTGTGTGAAGTCGAGTTCATGCGGCAGGAAAGAAAGCAGGCGCTCAGGGTGGAAGTGGGCGAATCCGATGCGGTAAGGCGCGGCGCTGTACGTCCCGACAAATAGCGGTAGAAAATGCTCGTAGATCTTAATGGCGAGATCGCCGAGGCGTTTCTCGTCCTCCGGCAGAAATCCTGAGCTACATCGTAGGCGGCGATCGAGCGTACGACTCCCCATACTGACATGAACACCGTTGTTCGCGAGACTGACGTTTGACAAGTTCGGCAGCACGATCAGCTCATTGGCAATGATGCCCGCCTCGCGCAGCTTTGCTACTGCGTTTAGCTGGCTGCGGCTCAGCACCTGATGGCACAGATGCATGTACTCATACTTCGCCTCGCCGTCGCTCCATCCCGAGAGGCATGGACTTATAAACAACTCGCGGTAGAACGAATCCGAGACACAAGACGACAGCTCTTCCTGATGCACCGATGGAACTGGCGCGTGATAGACCAGCGCACGCTGTCCGCTGTCCAAAAGCCCGAAGCGACGGTTCGCCCAGGAAATTAATAGCGAGGTGAACAGGAATCTCCGCGCTGCTTCGCGCGCGGCCCGCTCTCCCAGCGAATGCTTCGAGTCTGGCGTCACAATGTTGAACGAAGTCGTCTCCGGGGAAGTATTGTCGCTTAGAAAATGCCCCATCAGGCGCGAAGCTTCCGCGCGCATGGGCTCCGGCATGTGAGGCTGCGTCCCGGCCAAGTCGGCCAGCGACAACTTCATCGCGTAACTGATGGGAATGCGCAGCCACGGCTCGCCATTCTGTGTGAAGCGAAACCTGCCTGCATCGGACCGTTCCCCAATGGAACCATTCCTCACCGCCTTGAGATCGGCCTGGAAAACCTGTAGTGCATAGGCGCTGAGTCGCGACTCGGAAAAACGGATCCAACTGTTCTCCCAAACTCCGCGGCTGTCGTTGAGGAAGGCCTCCAGCTCCAGCAGAGTGCGGCGCGGCGCTTCGCCACTGGCATGGCGGTGCGCAATGTTCCGGAAGAAGCGCGATTCGCGGATCGTCAAAGGAAGGTCGCAATCGCTCGACCGGCCCGCCACCACGGCTTGCAGTTCATCTTCGCTACCGGCAGTCGCGTCGCCTGCGGCAAAGGGAAGTTCGTCCACCGCAAGGTGGGTAAGCTCTTGCAGGCCGATGGATTCCAGCAACCCTTCACTGCGAATCGTGGCCATCGCTACCAACCTGCGCGGGTGGGATATCCATGCTAATCGCTGCCCCGGCCTCAATTCTGCTGCAATGGCGTGACCGGCAGGTCAATGCCGCATGAATTGTGGGTTAAATCCAGCGGGGAGAAAGCGGAGTCGGCGGGCATGTGAGATACGTCAGGTTTTCGTTTCCTGGTTAGTTAGTACCTCGACCTAGATCCAGTTGCGGGGAATCTGCAACCGCGGCGCATTATCGCCGCCCGTCACACCTAACGTTGAAGCGCTCGGTGGAACACTGGATTGCGACACTAACGTTGAGCCGTTACGTAGAACACTGGATTGCGACACTGTAGGTGTAGGTGTGGGTGAGCTGAGCCGTGCCTCCACCGCTGCCAATTCCTCCGGCTTAGCGCTGAAGGCGGGATTGCCAATCAACACCGCCGTTTTGGGCCGCTCCGCCGTTGTGCCGGCACTCAGCGCCAGGCCGCTCAAACTCCGCCCTGTCCCCAGGTAGAGCAGCTCCCTATCCTCGGCCAGATATCGCCATCCACCCGATGCATCCTTCCGCGCCAGAGCTTCAAATGGAATCAGGCTCAACGGGCCGTCGGGAGCGACATAGACGCGTTTGGTCCCGGACAACTGCTTTTCCAAAGGCTGCCAGATGAGCTCGCGGAGGGCCGAGGAGGTCAGCCCGATCTCCTCTTCGGAGCGGCGTATCTGACCGCGACTGGGCTCGACGCTCTTGAAATGGTCGATCGATCCACGCACCGCTGCCCGGAACTGCTGCACCGCCTCGTCGATCCCCTTGGCATCGCCCAAGTCGATGGCAGTTACTTGGCCGCTACCGCCCAGCAACAGGAACACTCCGTAGTGCGCGCTCCCCGATTTTTCGGTGGCAAAATCATAGGGCTGATAGCGCACGTATTCAGTCAAGGCTTCGCCCGGCCGCAACGCTCTGCTGACATCCTCCAAGCTCACCTGGCGTACCCGCACCGTGGCCGCGTAGGCGGGGTTGCTTTGACGGAGCCGCTCGTCCAACTGCTCGATCTGTCCTGCCAGGGAACGCACATAGGCTGCGTCCAGGGGTTTGCGGTCAGCTGGTTGGGAGTGGCCGCCCTCCGACATGATTTGTAAGACGACGGTGGCGTACTGGTGGCGCAGCCGTTCCCGCTGGCGCCATTGCTCCCGCCACGCGGGCGGGGCGGCGGCCACAGCCGAAGCCAGCGCTCCGCTCTCCTGGCGGGCCACCTCGAAAAGCAGGTCCTTACTCAGCAGCACGCCGCGCAGCCCGTCCTTCGGGTCCCCTTTGCCTTGGAAGACCAGGCTCGAAAGCTCCTCGCTTTGTATGAAGCGGCTGTGCGCCAGAAACTGACGCTTCTGCCGGTCCGACATGGTGGGGGAATTTTCCGTCAAGTGCAGCCACTGGAGCTGCGCCGACTCGAGGAGCAACTGCGAAGCCTCCTGCGTCCGGTTGGTCACCGCGAGTATGGCAGCCAGGTGTCTCAGGTTCGCGGCGTAGTGTGGGTGGTATTCTCCCACGGTCTTCTTGCGAATCTCCAGCGCTTGCCGGTATAGCGCTTCCGCGTCCTCGTAGCGCCCCATCGCCTCGTACAACGACGCCAGATTATCCAGGTTCATCGCATACGCCGGATGCTGCTCCCCCAACGTCTTCTTGCGGATCGCCAACGACTGCACATACAGAGGCTCCGCCTGCGCATACTTCCCCATCAAACGGTAAAGGTCCCCCAGATTGCACAGGCTCGTGGCGTAAGTCGGGTGCTGCTCCCCGACCGTCTTCTTCTCGAGCTCCAGCGCCTGCCGATAGAGCGCTTCGGCCTGCTCGTTGCGTCCCATGGCGACGTCCAGAGACGCCAGCCCGTCCAGGCTATGGGCATACCAACGATGTTCCTCAATGAGGATCTGGCCCTCCGTGCGCGCGGCCTTCAGCAGAGCATCGATCCCCTGGTCGTTCTTGCCGGCCTTCTGGAGATCGTCCACTTGAAGCGAATCGGCGCTCCGTTTGGCTGCAGCGAGGCCGGCTCTTGCTTCGGCAGGCATGGTAGAGATGCGTCGCAAATCGGCTAGATCCTGGCGCGCATCCATGGTTTGCCACCAGGCTTCACCTTGATTTGCACCCCGAATCTGGTACACATGCTCCGCCTTGGGAATGGCGGCGTCGATCAACGCAAGATCCTCCAGGTTGGAGAGCGCTATGCGAATTGACGCCTCGCAATCGGCCACCTCCTTCACCAGTTCGTCAGGCAGGTGCGGCAGCAGTGCCGGTCGTGCCGACGTTGAAGCAGCCGTGGGCAACTGGTGCTCTTGTCCTTTTCCCACCAAGGGCAACAGCATTGCTCCAGCAAGTGTCATTGCGGTCAGGCTGCGTGCAGTTCTGTGGCCGCGCAAAAACGGTTAGCGAATTGGTGCAGCCTGGCCATGAGCGTCCAACTGCTTGTTGGCTTCGACCAAATTCTTATTTTCACCATTGGTCGATCTAAGAGCTTTCCTGGTAGTGTCCTAATAGGGAGTTGCTGGCCTTTGGCTTACGCCAAATCGCCCAAAAGAGAGGACGCCGCCAGAAATCTCTCTCGTGTGGCCTTGATGTGCTCGTACACCTTAATGGCAGTGGGATCGTCTGCCATGTCCCCGGTCGGGCGAGTCGGTTCAGGTGGGATGAGCGCAGTCGGGATACGTATGCGTTCGTGCGTCATTTCATGCACGGCGACCTGCAAGGATAAGTAATAAACCGCCAGTTTCGCTTGAAGCCAGGGTATCGTGATAGCCGTATGCTGCTCAACCACCAACTCATTCGGCTTGTCCGGTAGTACGTCCAGTTCGCCAAATATGACCTTCAAATCCCACTCGAACGGCTGAAACTGCACATTGTTCGCGTAGAGAGATTCGAAATTCTCGCCGCGATAAATTCCTGTCTTTGACTGCTCTGCATCAGTTGGCATATTTTCCTCTTCGCATAAACCGCTTTTCTTTTCGCTCCTGTCGCTTATTCAGCGCACGAGTTCCAGATGCAATACGGCCTCGAAATCCCCGGCCCTGATCTATGCACGTTACACTGGCAAACTTTCTAGGAGTAGGAGAGTGTGCGGGTTCGGGCGACATAGCGGCTACTGTCTCGGGTGCTGCCGTTGGCGGAGAAGGGGCCATTTCTGCTAACTGGGAGGACAACACTCCTATCCCCATTAACGGATGGCCAGTCGTGATGGCCGCGCTCAATAGTCGCTGGGCTTCCTCAGCGCTTGCTTGCGAACGAGCCGATTGCTCTTGCTCTCCGCTGTTTTCTGTCTCAAAGTCGGCTACTTCGAATGTAATCTCATCGCGCAGATTTTTTGCCCATCGCTCAAATTCACTAAAAGGCACGAATTTTCCAATGAAAGCCACATCGAATCCGGCAGCTATTTCGATTACGGTATTAAACGTGAGATTCCCATAAGCGGGATTAGCGGCACGAGAAATTACCCCTTGCGTTAGGCCAGATTTTTCTGCCAGTTGCGCCTGCGTCCATTCTCTCTGCTTCATCATCCCTTGGATTTGAAGAGCGGTTCCTTGCTTGAGCATCGAGGCTACAATCTCTTTGCGGTAGTCTCGTCCGGTCCCAAGCTTTTCCCAAAGCTCATCAGGCGTGGTCATTGATTGTTCCTCTCCCAGTTTCATATTGGGCTTTGTACTTGAGTGCCTCTGAGCAAGCGTTTGCGGGATTGCGAATTCTTCCACTCTTCTCGAATGCTCCCAAAAGAATGAATAGCCGCTCCTCTGAATGCCAAACCCCTATGGGTCTGATGTGACGAAAAGGACGTCTGTCTTTGATGTCGAGGATTACTTCCCAAAGTCCGGCACACTCCCTCTCCATCGGCTTGATCGGGTAATCCTTTCCCAATCTCTTGGCGAAAACGACTCGATGAGAGCGATCCGGGCATCGAAAGCCGCACGAATCCTAGCATCCTGCTCCAAATACCACTGTCGAATCGGATTTTGCGGAGGCTCATCGTCCGTGTAGTAATCCTGAAATACAGAACTCATTCTAGAGGCGTACCCCACCTTATGTCAATGCAATTTTACATTATACACTTGCCATTCCTAATGTAATTTTGCATAATAGGCACATCATGTTGAATGCAAAAGGCCAACAGCCCGAGTCGAGAAACTTGGAACTGCTGGCCTTGGTTTCTTGTGGGGCTATCTATGGAGAGACGACCATCGCTGTGACAGGCAGGCCCGTCGCCGGTTCAATTCCGACTAGCTCCACCACTTACTAAACGCCCAACCCGTAGCTGGTAACTGCGAGCTGGGCTTGCCTCTGGATTGCGGCCAAAGGCAGGGTTTGCACCCGCTGCCATTTTAGCCGCTTGCCAGAAGAAAGCAAGGGCGAAAATGACATGCCACAATTGCCAAACCGAATGCAAGCGGTTCGGCAGGAACAAGGCTGGACACCAACGCTTCCGCTGTCGGCAGTGCTCCCGAACATTCACTGAATCAGTCCCGAGTCCACTCGGGGATATGCGCCTACCGCTAGATCGCGCCCTACTCTGCCTGCAACTGCTGCTTGAGGGAAACTCGGTGCGCAGCACGGAACGCATCACGCAGGTTCATCGTGACACGATTCTCAGCCTATTGGAAGTGGCTGGGCTCCGCGCTGAGAGACTGCTCTCAGAACGCATTCGCGAGCTTCGCGTAAAAGATGTTCAATGCGACGAACTGTGGGGCTATGTAGGCATGAAGGAGAAACGCAAGACTATTGATACCGATCTGCTCGGCGACGCTTATTGCTTCGTTGCAATCGAGCGCACCACAAAACTCATACTCGCTTGGCATCTTGGACGGCGCACGGCAAAAGATACCGAACTTTTTACGGAGAAGTTGCGGGACGCCACAACCGGGCGCTTCCAGATCACGACGGACGGCTTCCAGCCTTACGTAAACGCAATTGAGAACACTTTTGGAATCGACGTGGACTTTGCTCAATTGGTGAAGGTCTATTCCTCGCCAGCCGATGGAGAGCAGCGGTACTCACCAGGTGAAGCCGTCGATGCCATCGTTATGCCCAGAGTCGGGATGCCAGATTACCAGCGTGTATGCACGTCGCATGTGGAAAGACAGAATCTCACAATCCGCATGGCGATGCGCCGCATGACAAGACTTACAAACGCTTTCAGTAAGAAATGGGTTAACCTCAGGTATGCATACGCGCTTTGGTTCGCGTTCTATAATTTCTGTCGGACGCACAAAACGCTGCGAGTGACGCCTGCGATGCAGAGCGGCCTCGCAGATCATGTATGGACTTTGCAGGAACTCATAAGCGGAGGAAATTGAGATGTCCGAACAGGTCGAAGTTATTAGTGCTGGTTCAAATCCGGTTTACGAAGTCGTGGTCTCCGAGGATCGGCAAACAGTGACAATTAGGGAGGCCGACAATCCAGAGCGCAACATCGAACTCATTAGTTCAGTTGTGGGAACTTTGATTTCCGTTCTTCAAAAACTGCGGCTGTGAGGCGGGCAACTCCCTAATAGGACACTACCGCTTTCCTTGTTCGGTCGGACAACGAGGTTGATAAGTGCGACAATGATGAGCTGTCGAATAGTTCTTACGTTCACTGCTTTTCTCCTATATCGAGGTTGCTGAAGTTTCATTAAGTTATTGGATCGAATGAGGTGTGCCGACCCTTCATTTCGAAAGTCATGGCTGCCCAGCGGGGATCGCGAAGATGAGTTCGCTCGGAGCGTTCTTAACGCGGGCCTCCGGTGTGTCCAGCGTCTGGCGGTCGCCCAGGATCCGCATCACCGAGAGAACTGCTGGCACGTAGTTTCGTGTTTCTTGCGGCAGGAGCCGCAGACTGCTTACTTGAACCAAATCGCGCGTGCTGGCATTCTCTAGTGCTCTTTGGAGAGCCTGTTCGCCGGCGTTGTAAGCAGCAAGAGCCAGCGGCCAGGAACCAAACTGCTGGTAGAGGTCCCGCAAATAGTGCGCCGCCGCACGAGTGGACTTCTCGATGTCCAATCTCTCATCCCTTGCGGGACTGACGACCAGTCCATATCGGCGCGCAGTGTCGGGCATCAGCTGCCAAAGTCCAAGCGCGCCCTTGCGCGACAGCGCGGTGGTTCTGCCGCCACTCTCCACCATGACGACCGAGGCCATCTCTCGTGGGATGCCTTCGCTGTCCAGAATGGGACTCAGCAACGGGCGCAGATGATCCAGGCGTCTCGCCGCCGCAGTGAGGCCAGGGGACAGATTCGAGCGATATTTCTGATCGAAGTCGCGGACCGGCGCTTCAGGGGAGCGAGGGCGGATGCTTGCGCGGCGAATGCTTGCGCGATCGTCATTAGCGGCATCGGCCATGCGCTGGATCGCATCGGCAAGCAGGCCGTTCGCTGTGCGGTCCAGCATCTCGTGAAGGGTGGAGAACTGGTCAGCAGTTTTTTCTGACACCCGGGCTGCAGGCTTTGACTGAGCGTCAGCGCTCGACAGTCCAAGCACCACGAAGACCAGGACCGCACCGGTAAGGAGTGCCTTACGCATCCACCACCTCGTTTGCCGGGGTGAGTTGCACACCTGCCGGATTCCTCCTAATCGCTGGCTTCACTTCCCAGTTCCACTTCCAGATGGCGAACACAGGTGGGTAGATCACTAGTTCCATCAGGAACGAAGTGATGATTCCTCCCACCATGGGCGCGGCGATACGTTTCATCACGTCGGCGCCAGCTCCGTTGGACCACAGGATGGGAAGCAATCCGAAGAGCATGCAGGCCACGGTCATAACTTTGGGGCGCAACCGCTTCACCGCTCCATTGACGATGGCTTCGCGCAGATCATCCCAATTGCGCATTTCGCCCTTACGGATGGCATTGTTGTAGGCGAGATCGAGGTAAAGCAGCATGAAGACTGCGGTCTCGGCATCGACGCCGAGCAGCGCGATCAAGCCCACCCATACAGCGATGCTCATGTTGTAGTTCAGAAAATAGAGCAGCCAGACGGCCCCAATGGCGGAGAATGGCACTGCCAGCAGGATGATGAAAGTTTTCACGGCGGAGCCGGTGTTGAAGTAGAGGAGCAAGAAAACGATGAAGAGTGTGATCGGCAGCACGAGCTTCAGCTGCTCCTTCACGCGCTCCATCGACTCGTACTGGCCGCTCCAGACGAGTTGGTAGCCTGCGGGAACGGTGACTTTATCGGCGACGGCCCGCTTCGCATCGACGATATAGCTGCCGATGTCTCGGCCCGACACATCCACGTACACGTAGCCGCTAAGCCGCCCATCTTCGTCGCGTATCATGCCAGGCCCGGTTTTTACGCTAATGTCCGCGATCTGCGCCAGCGGAATCTGCGCTCCCGTGGGCGTGGAGACGAGTACGCGCTGCAACGCATCCAGGTCCGTGCGATAGTCGCGCAGGTAGCGGACGTTCACGGGATAACGTTCTCGTCCTTCAACGGTTGTTGTGACCGGCTCTCCCCCGATTGCCGACATCAGTACGTCGTTGGCGGCGTCGATCGTGAGTCCATACCGCGCCAGTTCGTCGCGCTTTAGTGTGAAATCGAGGAAGTAGCCACCGGTTGTGCGCTCGGCGAAAACGCTTGTGGTTCCCTTGACGTCCTTCAATGCCATCTCGACCTGTTCGCCGATCTTCTGGATTTCTCCCAAGTCCGAGCCGAGCACCTTCACGCCGATGGGCGTGCGGACGCCGGTGGTGAGCATGTCGATACGCGCTTTGATGGGCATGGTCCAGGCGTTGGCCGTGCCGGGGATTTGCAGTGCATCGTTCAGTCCACCTGGGCCGTAGATCAACTCCTGCGTGCTCATGTGATCTGACCAGGTACGACGAAAGATGTTCTGCAACCAGTCGGGCGCCCAACTCGAATACCAGCGTGGCTGTTTCGGCCACTGCTCCTGTGGCTTGAGCACGATGACGGTTTCCATCATCGAGTACGGAGCAGGATCGGTTGAGCTTTCCACCCGGCCCGCCTTGCCGAAGACACGCTCGACTTCCGGGAATCTCTTGATGAGCTTGTCTTGCACTTGCAATAAACGGGTCGCTTCGGTCACCGAGATGCCAGGCAGCGTGGAAGGCATGTAAAGCAGCGTCCCCTCATCCAGAGGGGGCATGAACTCGGAACCCAACTTGAAGAAGATGGGAACTGTGACCGCCATGGCGAGTATGGCCAGGACGATGGTCTTCCACTTGTGTTCGAGCACGAACTCCACAACAGGGTGATAGAGCTTCATTAGGGGACGGCTGATGGGATGGTTCTCTTCGCTGTGGATCTTGCCCACAGCGACTGCGCTCACCAGTCGCGACACCCATTTTGGCCAGAAGGCGAAAGGCCGGGTGCGTGTAAATAGGACGCCAACTATTGCTGGAACCAAGGTGATGGCGAGCACGGCGGCGATGGCCATAGCAAAGTTTTTGGTGAACGCCAGTGGCTTGAACAACCGGCCTTCCTGCGCCTCAAGGGTGAATACCGGCAGGAAAGAAACCGCGATCACCAGCAATGCGAAGAAGCTCGGGCCACCTACCTCCTTGATGGCCGAGAGCAGCACGGCGGAGCGACTTCCCGGCTGGCCTTCCGCCTGCCAGTGCTCTAGCTTCTTATGAATCTGCTCCACGATCACGACGGAAGCGTCGATCATGGCGCCAATCGCTACCGCAATACCACCCAGCGACATGATGTTGGCGGTCATGCCGCTCATCTGAATGGGAATGAAGGCAAGGATAACCGTTATCGGAATAGTGATGATCGGAATAATGGCACTAGGGAAGTGCCACAGGAAAATGAGGATCACCAGGCTGACAATGATGAGCTCTTCCAGCAGGGTGTGCTTCAGGTTGTCGATGGAGCGGTCGATCAGATCAGAACGATCATAGGTAGTAACGATCTTCAATCCTTTAGGCAGACTCGGCACGATATCGGCCAGCTTGGCTTTGACTCGCTCGATGGTTTTTTCGGCGTTCTCGCCGAAGCGCATGATTACCACTCCTCCGACCGCCTCGCCTTCGCCGTCGAGTTCGCCTACTCCACGGCGCATCTCCGGACCATAGGTGACCGTGGCGATGTCTCGCACCAGCACCGGCGTGCCTGTCTGGGCGTTGGTCATCACCACAATATTTTCAATATCGCTCAGCGATTTGATGTACCCACGCCCGCGAACCATGTACTCACGACCGGTCATCTCGACCAGCCGTGCGCCGACATCGTTGTTGCCCTTCTGAATAGCGTCGACCACCGTGTTGATGGGGACCTTGTAGCCCAGCAGTTTGTTGGGATCGACGTTGACTTGGTATTCGCGAACGAAGCCGCCGACAGGAGCTACTTCTGCCACCCCAGGTACCGACTGCAACGCATAACGCAAATACCAGTCCTGGTAACTGCGCATCTGCTCCAAGCTGTTCCGGCCCGTGGTATCGACCAAGGCGTACTGATAAATCCAGCCAACGGCAGTAGCATCCTTCGCCAGCTCAACGTTCACTCCCTTGGGCAAGCGCGGGATTACGGAGTTCAGATACTCCAGCGTGCGCGAGCGTGCCCAGTAGATGTCCGTGCCTTCCTCGAAGATGATGTACACGTAGGAGTAGCCAAAGTCGCTGAATCCGCGGACATCCTTTACTTTCGGCAGGCCCAGCAAGGCAGAGGTGATGGGATACGTCACCTGATCTTCCATGATGTCGGGACTGCGGTCCCATTTGGAATACACGATCACCTGGGTATCCGAAAGATCGGGAATGGCGTCGAGCTTCGTGTTCTTCATCGCTTGCCAGCCGAAGAGCACGGCCACGCCGACGAACAGAAGCACCAGGAACTTTCGCCGCGCCGAGAATTCGATAAGTCTGTTAATCATGGGAAGCCTCCGCAAGCAGTTGCTCCAGGCGGAGAATCTGCCCACCATTGGCGGCCACGAAATCTTCAGCGTCTTCTTTCTTGGCGAAAGCGAACGTGCCTGGCGAGCACCGGTCGAACGCCGTCGGTTCGGTATGCTTCATGTCGTCCATGCGCATCGCCGGGTGCGTGCAGGCGATCGCCCGGCTGTCATTGACGTAGTAGGCCTGCGCCGGGTCAATCACCTTCGCGGTTGAATAATCGCGCACGCCGATTAGGCGCACAGGCTTGTGCTCCTGCCGGGCTTCGCTTACGGCGCATTGCGGGCAGCACACGTCCCGGCGCTTACCGTCGATTTCCGCCACGACGCGCAATCGGTCTTGCAGCGGCCGTTCGCAGTAGCCGCACTGTTGAGACTTGCGGTAGCTTCCGAACGTGTACCAGCCCAGCGCCGCTATGCCAGCCACGATCACGATGAAGATCGCCAATCCTGTCTTTTGTTTCGCGCGCATCTCTCCTCCTCAGTGCATGCCAGCCATGGCGCTCTTAAGCCGGCTCTCGGAGTCAATCAGGAAATTGCCTGAGGTGACGATAGTCTCGCCACGTTTCAGCCCCGAAAGAACGACCACCCGATCGTCCATGTGCGCTCCCAGCGTGACCCGTCGAGGCTCGAACATCCCGTCCTGACGGGTCACGAAGACAATTTGCTCCGTGCCCGAATCGAGCACCGCTTCTTTGGGGACAACAAGCTTGTCGCCATAATTGATCTTGAGTTGAACGTCGGCGAACATCTGCGGCTTCAACTCGAAGTTCGGGTTGGGAAAGTCGATGCGCACTTTCACCGTCCTCGACTGCGGATCGACGGTGGGATAGATGTAGTTCACACGTCCACTCCAGGTCTTGCCGGGGTAATAGCTGAGCTGCATCTCGGCTCTCTGGCCAACTTGAACGTAGGGGACTTCGTACTCGTAAATGTCCGCGTTCGCCCAAATCGTCGAGAGATCTGAAACTGTGTACAGCTCAGTGTCAGGGGTGACCGATGTTTGCGGAAAGGCCTTCCGATCGGTGACGAAGCCGGTAATTGGCGAGTAAAAGGTCAAGGTCTTGCTGACCTCACCGGTTTCGTCAAGCTTCTTGATCTGCTCGTCACTAATGTCCCACAGCTTCAACCGGTCGCGCGAGGCCTTCAGTAGCGAGTTCGCCCCATCGGAGACTTCTTTGAAAGGCGCACCGCCCAGGTATTTCTCTCCCCGTTTGGCGATCAGGTATTCCTCCTGAGTGGCCACCAGGTCGGGGCTGTAAAGCGTGAAGAGCGGTTGTCCCTTCGTGACTAGCTGGCCGACATAATCGACATAGATCGTGTCGATCCAGCCGCTCACCTTCACATGTATGTGCGCGATCTTAGTTTCGTTTGCGGCGAGCTGCGCGGTGGTGCGGACGGTCCGTTCCAGATGCTGCTTCTCGACCGTTGCGGTACGAACACCGATGAGCTGCTGCTTCTCAGGCGAGATTGAGACCGTCCCCGCTGGCATGTTTGCCATGCTGGTTTCCTCGTCCGCGTACTTAGGGACAAATTGCATGCCGCAATCGGGGGCGATACCTGGCTTATCGGACCTGAACGCCGGATGCATTGGATCGTACCAATAGAGAATCTTGCGTCCGCCCGGTGTAGCCGATTGCGCGCTGGACCGCGTGGTGCTATCGCCCGTTGCGTTGTCGTCCGCATATTGCGGAACCAAGTCCATTCCGTCGGGCGCCTTGCCAGACCTGTCATAGTGATGCTGTGGGTTCATGGCATCGTAGTAATAAAGCACCTTTTGCTGCCGCGTTGAGAGGTGAGCCGTACTTTGGCCTTCACGCGAATTCCGCCAAGCCAAGAAACGACCGCCGTACATGGCTCCGAGTGCCACAATCACCGCGAGCACCAGGGCAGCGACTCGTAATAATCTCGTGTTCATAATCCCTTGCTCCTTTATTTCGCAGAATGTGCGCCGCCATCAGAGGGCAACGGCTTGGCCGAGGTCAGTTCCATTCCCACGAGAGGCTCCATCCGCGCCAGTGCAATCTGGTAATCGGCGAGCTCGCGGTAGTAGTCGACCTCATAATTGAGGACCGTCGTGAAATTCGAAAGCATCGTCAGAAAATCCACATTGCCAACCTGATAGGCCGACATCGATGACTCGAGCGCGAGTGATGACTGCGGGATCACGGCTTTCGCATACAGGTCGAGCAACTGTTTGGCGGCCTGCGCCGCCAGGTACTGCTGTTTCACTTCGAATTGCAGCTCGTTCAAGCGATTGTCGCGGCTACGCTCGGCACTCAGAACTTCTTCTGTCGCCTGTCTGACTTCTTCACGCTGTTTTGTCTTGTAGAAGACCGGGACATTCACCGTGAACGTCATGCCATTCATGTCGGGCAGCATGGGCCGCTGCTGAAACATGTAGGCAACGTTGAAGTCGGGCAGATAATCTTTGCGCGCCAGCTCCGTTGCCAACCGAGCGCGCCTGATCGTGGCTTGCCCACCCTGCAGGACGGTGTCCTGTTGTTTTGCGGCTGCATACAGCGCGTCGAGCGATTCATTCAGGGCTGCAGGTTCGAGGCTGGCGGCAGGAGGCAGGGGCGATTCTGGCGAGCGGGAGAGCAGCGTGTTCAGCCGAGCTTGTGCGGTGGCACGCTGTTGTTCGAGCACGGTGATCTTCTGTAGCAGAAGCGAGACCTCCACCTGCGACTTCAGCACGTCCTGCTGCATTCCCTTGCCCACGCGGTACCGAGCCTCGGAGATGCTGGACAGTTTTTGCAGCAAGTCTTTGTCTTTTCGGGTGATCTCAAGCGCCTTGTCGTTGAAGAAATATGCGTAATACGCCGACTTGACTTCTGCGACGACGCGGCGCTGGACCGCTTCCGAGTCCCAGTGCACGGTCTGCACTTCCTGGGTCGCAATCTCACCACGAAGCTTCAGTTTGCCCGGATACGGTATGTTCTGCATCACGCCGATACCGCGATAGCTGGAGGGATCGCCTTCCTGCACGCTGAACGGCGTGAGATTGCCCATCCAGCCCACCGAGACTTCGGGGTCGGGCAGGCTCTTGGCTTGCGGAATTCTGTGTCGCTGCGCGGCGACGGCATGCAGCGCGCTCTGTACTCCAGGGTTCTTCTCCAGTGCCTCGCGGACGACATCCGAGAGATTCAGAACTGGTGCGGATTGAGGTCCATCCGCGTCCGTTACTACTTGCGCAGTGACGCGGTTCGGCTGCGATTCCTGCGCGAGTGCTGGAAGGACCAGCATGGTCGCCAGGAGAAACACTCCCATCCTGCTCATAGAACACTCTCATTCGTGTTAAGAAAAGTGACTTTCAGGCGCAGAACGCCCGAACAACAGAGACACTTCAAGCAGGAGCTAAATAAGGAAGGTGCAGAGTGAGGACTGCGCCGGAGCGAGAGGCGTCACACGGATTCGTTCCGTGCTCACTTCCGGTCGCTGTGGAGGCGTTACCAACGTGAAGGCAGTGGTAACTGAACTGTCCGCTTGGGCTGTAGCGGTTTGGACCTCCGACTCCGTCGCGGGAGCCGGCTGGCCCGATGAGACTGCGCAGCAGGGAGCCAGCGGTGCCGGTTCGTTTGCTGCGACCGAGAGCTGCGGGATCATCTTGCGAGCGCAGCAGGGATGACAACTTTGCATCGCCGGTCCGGCGCAGGCGATTGCCAGCGACGGGAGAATACCGATCGTCAATAGCAGGAGCAGTCCAACGAGTTTGGAGCGGAGGAACATTTCAGCAGTTTCAGTCTAACCGCCAATAGCCGTTCGGCGTGTGATTTATGTCACAGGACGCCGTGATTCTTGCCTCTTCTGTTGAATTCGCCGAAGTACCGTACCCATTCTCGTTTCGTATTTCGCAGTCTTAACGAGGAGGTGGAGGGGCTCTCGACTGGGGGATTGGTAGTGGCAAGCGGGCAGAACTTCTGTCCTATTGGCGTTCTGTCACTCCAAGCGCAACTGCCGTCAGCAAAGCTCACGCAATCCGAATCGCGGTCGTGCTTCATTGCCCGGGTGCTATGTCCCGTGAGGACCCCTTGACGTATAAGCCGCAGCGTTGCAAGCAGAGCAACTCGCGGGCCTTGTTGCTCAACAGCTTTCGATCAGGACACTAGGGCATCTGTTTTCTCCGTCACATACAATGAAAAACCCGCCGACTGGCGGGTGTAGAATTTCAGTGTGGCAGTTCTCGCAAAGTTGCAAGACGGAGACTTCTATCCCGACCTGCTTAGCGAAGGCTTTGTGTCCGGGCCTGTCGTTACTTGTTCAAAGTGCGGCTGCGAATACCGCGTCTTCTACGGCCCTGACGAAACCCCTGCTTCCGTCGTAATGGAAGCAGCCGACATTCCGTCGCTTGACAAGGCCGTTGAGCGATCACATCCCCAGCATGGCCAAAATCGCATACGGGTGGGGACGCAGGATTAGCCGCTGTACCGTCCCGCCACCTTCCACCGCCTTCCGACAGCAACACGGAATTAGCCCACTACCGGAAATTGTGCTATTCAATTGAATATAAGGGACTTGCTTGCATAGGCTGGCAGAGGCTGCTAACTACGTGCAAATACATGTAAGTCGGGCTGGTCATCGGGTTGGAAGTGAGGCGCCAAAGAGTAGAATCCGAGTCAGGGGTGAAACATCGTGGAAGATCGGGAGTACACCAACCCATTCATAGACGTACACAAGAGAGTCAAGGCTTTCAAGGATCGCGCTCGCGAAGCGAACAAGAATGATGCGGAGCTTCGCGAAAGCAGATCGGTGCGGGAAGCCAAGGAAATTCTCGACAAAGAGCCTGACTCCTCGCGCTGATATTTCAGCCCCAGAGCCCTCGTCGTGAATTCGACCAGCGGGGACATTTTGCGACAGGCAGCAGCGATATCGCGCAGGAAGTTCCGACTGCAAACCTCCTCTTCGCGGAACGCACCAGGCAACTGGTTGAAAATTCGCGAACTCGTAAAACCCATCCGGAGCTAACCTCCCCAGTCCCTCTCGTTCTCAACAGATCTACGGGGCTGGTGTCGGGGGATTTGCGGGCGTGGGCCCCGGGGCGGGGGAGGAAGAAGCTCCCGCCGCTGCTAGATCATCCACCAACGATGCATATGGATCAGGCATCTTTAGCGCCGAGGAGGGCGGCCCGGGATAGCCGGGCTGCCCTCGATAGAGATCCTCGACCGCGCCCGAGACGACTCGATGAAGTAGCTCGTGTAGAAGCGCGTGAGCCTGCACGTCTTTGGCCGAGCTTGAAAACGCCGGGCAGATAACGAAGCAGTTGTAGCCGAGGCAGTCCTTGCCGCGCGCTTTTTCGATATGTGCCACAGCACTCGGGGGACAATCACGGCATTTGATGCACAGATTATCCGAAAATTTTGAGAGCGCACTGTCGAGCGCGCTGCTTACTTGACCCGGAAGGCCGGCAGGACTGTTCCCTTTCGACCAGTTGAAGTTTGCTTTCAAGGATTTGCGCAAAGCTTCACTGTCTGGCGTGTTGTTCAAGTGGTTGATTGCTGTCGTGACATTGTTTGCAGCACTTTGAAATGCCGCCTTTGCTGCATTAGTAGCATCGTCCGAGCACCGCTCTCCCGGTCCTTGGATGCAGTGCTCTTTCTCACCGCAAATCTCATCGCACGAGGGCGCCTTATTAGGCGCTGGCAGCCTGGGCTTATCCAGCGGCTCCGGTGACGGAACGGCCCCGATCCCGTCCGTTGCTCCGAGTGGAGCCTGCTCGGGATCATCCGCTTGCGCGCGCTGGATCTGGGCACTGGGTGCTTCTGCCTGTTGCACGACGTGCGCCAGTTCATGGGTCAACAGGCGACCGCCATCGCCGCTTCGGGGCGCATACTTCCCACTTGCGAAAACAATGTTTCGACCAATCGTGTATGCCAAAGCATTCACGGCATGCGCAGATTTGGCAGCGGCAGAATTATCATGCACTCGCACCCGACTGAAATCGCTCCCAAATCGCGGCTCGAAGAAGGCGCGAGTTGCAGCATCGAGTGGCTGGCCCGGCGAATGCAGAACTTGACTGACGATGGCTGGCGCCGAACTCCCATCGAGCGCTGCCGCGCCGTGCGACTCCTTGCGCAATAGCTTCTCGTGGGTTTCCTCTTTTTTCTTATTCTTTTCTTCCGAGCAGGACTCGCACTTGCGCCGCACCGTGTGCTGGTCGTCTTCTTCGGAGCAGGACTTACATTTTCGCTGCAGCGGTTCACCGCTTGCTGAGGGAGATATCGGGGCGGAAGCAGGCATGCGCATCACATGCTCAGCTACCCGATCCGCTTCGCGCTCCAACGGATTGTCCACTGCTCCAACTTCCAGCTTCGTCTGGATCGGCCACGGTAGCGATACAGCAGCCTGGCTGGCGTGCGGCGCATAGTGGTGGCTCTCGCCTTCAGAAAACACAGGAACGTCTCCGAAGCTGAATGGCATGTAGCCGCTATCTGGTTTGGTTGTGTCTAACCGCGAGGGAGACTGAAGCGAACGGGAGAGCTTCGGGATTTGACTGCCGGATGCTTTCACCGTTGACTGTTTGGCAACCAGAACACGCGATTCCATCCCTGCTCCCAATGACTGACGAGATTAGCCCATTATCGGAAACTTTTCCAGAAGTGAATGCAGAACTCGTCTGCTTGTCTGTAACCGGCATCTTGGCGCCCGTCTTGCAGCGCGACTAGCGCGGGCTCGAATCCGGCCTCAGCCAAGTATTGGTGAGCGTGGCGGGCCAGCGCGGGCGAATTGGCAAGTTGTCGAGGGAGGCAAGTGGTCCGGGTGGCCGGATGCGACGCCATCTCACAACCCTCAGGTCAACGACATACGCCTGCGAAACCGACTGAGCCGTATACGGCGTGATCGGTGCACGGATGCGTCTTTCCTAAACCTCATGGCAGCACAGTGGCAAGGTCAAAATTCGGGCAAGCAGGCGCTTTGGCAGGCGCTATCTTGCAATAGTTCTTGGCCTCATCCGAGTATCTGTTCTTGTAGGACAGTATGCTGAGACAACAAGCTGAGTCCTTTCCCTTTCCGTTGCAGTCGTTCGATTTCTGCATCGCGGTGGCGCACGTTACATCATTAGGTATAGGCGTGGCATTCCGTTAATGCCCTCGCTCGCTCGAGCCACGTGTTGTACATCTCCGCGACCTTTCCGGGACTGGCGCTCTGGGTGTAGGCAGCCGAAGCCCGCTTGCAGCAGCCCCAACCGGTGATGTCTTTGACGTGTGTCGCCTCGTGCTGCTGAGTGCAGTCTTTGGTGCAGCAAGTGTTATCGTTCGACCGGATCGTGTATTCCCCTGAGGACAGGTTGCAAGCAGATGATCCGCCGTCGCTTGCGAGTAGAGAAACATCGCTGAAATTCCAGGGGATAGCGTGACGCAAGCCGGAAGCCACCAACTGAGCACGGGTATGCCGAACCCGAGGCGTGAAGGGGCGCAGATGGTCAGAACCTTTCTGCGGGGACGCTGGCTTGGCAAGGAGGACGCGCGATTCCATTCCCCACTCCCACTGTCGCAAGAGATTAGCCCATTGTCGGGCAGGTTTACCAGCAGCAAATGCAGAATTCGTCCGCCTATCTGTAACAGGCATGTTAGTGCCTATCTGGAAGAGCAACTAGCTAGGCTCGCGAAATCCGGGTCTTAGTCAACGATGAGCTGGGAAATGCTCCGGCGCAGCCCACGAAAAAAATCTGCAGATCATCCCAGCGCCGATCAGTTTGCGCTTGACTCTACTGCCGATCCAAGTTATAAATCTGGCCTCGCTTTGTAGCTTCACATGCTAGCTTTCTAACTTTATCTCCTCCGCGCCACGGACGAGAGGCAGTATCGAATCTTTGTAGCTGGCCCACCGTTTCACAGCATCGGTGCCTCGTCTTCCCACAAGAGAGGCTGCCGATAGAAAGGCGCTGTCATGGCAAGCACTCCGACCTATCCCGGCGTTTACATCCAGGAAATCCCCAGCACGGTGCATACGATCTCTGGAGTTGCCACCTCGATTGCTGCATTCGTCGGCTACACGGCGCATGGCATTGACAACCGGGCTGAGCACATCTTCAGCTTCTCTGACTTCGAGCGTCTTTTCGGCGGCCTCTCTGCAGACAGTGAATTGAGTTACGCGGTGCAACAGTTCTTCCAAAATGGCGGCACCGAAGCATACGTCATAAGGACACCGCGGGCCGGAGCAACTGCGGCCAATGTGGTGTTTGGCGGACTGACATTCACTGCCCTGAGCAGCGGAGCTGGGGCAAATGGCCAGTTGCTGGTTGATGTTGACTACACAGGAATCGACCATGCAGCCAACCCGAAGCTGTTCAACCTGAAGATCACCAGTCTGGTGGATGGAACGGTCGAGAGCTTCCCGAACGTGACGGTGGACAACACTCTGAGCAACTACGTTGTGAGCGTGGTGAACGATCCCGACAACGGGTCGCAATTGGTGAAGGTCCAGGTTGCCGGTGCGCCAGGGACTGCGCCCACGGTTTCTGGTGTGGTCGGAGCCAACATCACCACTTCGGGCGTCAACACCGCTCTTGGCGGAGGCGCCACCAAGACCACGGCCAACAATGACTACGGCGTGAAACTATCAACGTCAGCCCCGCCACCGCCACCCTCCCCGCTGCCGCTCGACATCAAGCTGATTTCGAGCGGTGGCCCGATTCCTCAGACCATGTCCGGCTTGGCGGCACAGGTTCAGACCGCGATCAACGCAGCGCTCGCAGTGCAGTGGCCAGGGGCATATGTCGTGGCTTCGGTCAGCGGATCCGGTGCCAACCAGGCGATTCGAGTGAACGCGTTTCTGCCGAATGCTCCCGATGCGGTATTGACCTTCGCTGCTCCTAGCGGTTCGCTGCATGACGGGGCAACACCGTTGGGTCTTGCCGCCCCGGCACATGCAAACGTGGCTCACTATGCCCTGGGTACGGGAAACGCCAAGGCGGACCAAACGGGTTCTACCGCGGGAGGTGACGGCACCGGATTGCCTGGAACGTCGGAGATCATCGGAGATCAGGGACAGTTCACCGGTATTTATGCCCTGCTAAAGGTGGATCTCTTCAACCTGCTCAGCATTCCCGATGCAACCCGCGCAGCCGCCGGCGATCCTTCCTCGCTCGACAGTGCAGTGAATCCCAACAGCATCTATTCGGCAGCGGTTTCGCTGTGCAAAACGAAGCGCGCCTTTCTGCTGATTGACGTTCCACCTCCGGTAAACACCGTGTCTTCCGCTGTGGACTGGAAGACCAGCGGCCTGGCGGCCCACGACCCCAACGGGGCTGCATTTTTCCCCAGGTTGCGACTCCCTGACCCCCTAAACAAGTATCAGCTTCGGACCTTCGCGCCCTCTGGCGTGGTCGCAGGCCTTTATGCGCGAATTGACTCCACCCGTGGAGTCTGGAAGGCGCCAGCGGGGACTGAGGCCACTCTTACGGGAGTACAAGGCCTGGTTTACAAACTCAGCGACCTCGAAAATGGCGCACTTAATCCGCTGGGGCTGAATTGTTTCAGGACGTTCCCCGTATACGGCAGCGTACTGTGGGGTGCACGCACACTGGTGGGAGCGGATGCCGATGCGAGCCAATGGAAGTACGTTCCGGTTCGTCGAGTCGCGTTGTTCCTGGAAGAAAGCCTCTACCGCGGAACTCAGTGGGTCGTCTTTGAACCCAACGACGAGCCGCTGTGGGCGCAGATCCGTCTCAACGTGGGGGCCTTCATGAATAGTCTGTTCCGTAAAGGGGCCTTCCAAGGCAAGACTCCCACTGAGGCATACTTCGTCAAGTGCGACAAGGAAACCACCACGCAAAATGACATTGACCAAGGCATCGTCAACATCCTGGTCGGCTTCGCGCCTTTGAAGCCGGCCGAATTCGTGATCATCCAGATTCAGCAAATGGCTGGCCAGATCCAATCGTAGCGATTGCCTGGCGAGGAAAGGGGTAAGTCATGGCGGAGTTTGTCGTCAACGCGCAGCGCTTCGATCCCTACAAGAACTTCAAGTTTCGCGTGAAGTGGGATGGCCGTTATGTCGCCGGCGTCAGCAAGGTTTCGGCGTTGAAACGGACTACCGAGGTGGTAAAACACCGCGACGGTGCCGATCCCAGCACCAGCCGCAAAAGCCCGGGGCGCACGGAGTTCGACGCAATTACCCTGGAGCGCGGCGTTACGCACGACTTGGAATTCGAAAACTGGGCCCGCAAGGTCTGGCAGATCGGGGCCGGACTTGGGGCGGAGATCTCACTAAAAGACTTCCGCAAGGACCTTATTATCGACTTCTATAACGAGGCAGGCCAACTCGCCATCAGCTATAAAGTCTACCGGAGTTGGGTTTCCGAATTTCAAGCCTTGCCTGATCTCGACGCTAATGCCAACGCGGTAGCTATACAGCACATCAAGCTAGAAAACGAAGGCTGGGAGCGCGACACATCAGTGACCGAGCCGACTGAGCCGAGCTTGCCGGTAGGGTAACGGGGAAAGTCATGCTCGCACTCCTGGCGCTTCCATTGAGGCGGCACTCGTTGTCGCATCGCCGTTTTCCCAAAGCTGCGGAGGCTGGTATGCGTTCTTTGGCGGGTGAACCTCTCCTGCAGGCTTGGGAGCGTGGGGCGAATCAGGCATACCTGGATCGCGCGTTGACCATGTTGCATGCGGCCTGTCCGGAAGTGCCCATTGAGCAGTTGATGGCCATCGGCATTCCACGGCTCAATTTGCAACTGCTTCGACTGCGGCAGATCAGCTTTGGCTCAACACTCTCCGGATTTGTCCCTTGCTCCCATTGCGGCTCGCGTTTGGAGTTCAGTGTCCCCATCGCTTCGCTGCTCGAACAACTCGAGCCCCTGGTCGCAAGTAATTCCGTGCAATGGACCGACGGCACGATTGAGTATTCGCTGCGCCCGGCGAGCAGCCGCGACCTCGCGCTGGCTCAGGGCGAAAGCAGTCCCGAAGGAGCGCGGAGGCTGCTGATGGAGCGCTGCGTCACAGCACATCCGGCAAGTGAATCGGCGGAGACGGTCCAACTGACCGAAGAAGCGAGCGAAACCGCACTGCAGAAGTTCAACCAGCTTCATGCCGCGGCCGAAATCGTTCTGCAAGTCTCATGTCCCGCGTGCGGTTGTGCACAAGCGGTCGACCTCGATATCGCGCGCTTTCTATGGATGGAAGTAGGCCATGCAGCAATTCGCCTGCTGCGCGAAGTGCACGAACTGGCGAGCGCTTACGGATGGGAGGAACGGGGCGTGCTCAGCATGAACCCACACCGTCGCAGCGTGTACCTGGAGATGCTTCACTCATGAACGACCTTCTGAAACGGATGATCTCGCGGACGAACGCGCCCTTGTCGCCGGTGCAACCGATCCTTCCGTCGGTTTTTGCAAACGTCTCTCCAACCGAGATTGCTTCCGAAGTCGTGGTCTCGAGTTCAATCCCCGAGCGAAGGTCCTCAACAGCATCTGGAAAAGAAATTCGGCCGCCTGAAGCACTTCATGATGAAAGGGCTTTGAGTACCCTCGCCCAGCCACCGGATAACGATGCCCATGACACATCTCCCAAGTTCGTACTACACGCCCCGGTGCGGCCTGACACCTCCGGCACGATTATAGATGCGGCAGCAGCGGCTCCCCAGCATGTCTCAGTCGCGCGGACCGAAACTGGCGGGCCGCTGGTGAACCAGGCCGACTCCGAGTGGGTCAAGCCCAGGGATACACCGCAACTTCCACCAGGTCACGGTGGAGATGGCGATGCCGGCGTTCAACTCAAGAGCTTTGAGCCTGTTGCCGAAATGCCACCACTGGCACGAAATATTCGGCCACAACTCCAGACGACACCCGCAGCTGTCATTGGTGTCGCCCAGGAGCGGTTTGCGTCGGCGATCTTCGGAGAAGTCGCACAACCCGCCGCTAGTCGTCCGGCGAAAACGGAAGTCTTCATCTCCATTGATCACATCGAGGTTCGTTCCGCGCCGCGCGCGGAGCCCCCGTCGACACCAAAGCAGCGCCACAAAGTGACGCTGCAGAGCTATCTCGGCCGCCGCAAAGAGGACGCGCTATGAGCGACTTCTTCGCGGTGGGAGGGGTCAGCGCCGTGCTCAAGTGGATTCTGAGCAACGACCTCAGCACCGCCGGCTTGCATACTGCACTCGGGGCCGCGGCGGGGGTAAGTGTTCTGGCGCCCGATCGCGTCGCCACCGGCAGCACCGAGCAGGCGCAACTCAATTTGTTCATGTACTACGCCAGTCTCAACGGCAGCTATCGCAATGTGGATTTACCGTCAAGAGACGATCAGGGGCGCCGCTTAACCAATTCTCCGCTGCCGCTGAACCTGCACTACCTGGTCAGTGCTTACGGGAAGAACGAGTTCGACTCTGAGATTTTGCTTGCGTGGGCAATGCAATGGTTTCACGAGAACCCGGTTATTGCGCGTAAGACCATCCAGGACTCTCTCGCCGCCATGGCAGCAGCCGTCGGCGCAACCTCCGAAGTGCAAGCGATCGCCGCCACCACACTCGCCAGCCAATTCGAAGTGTTGAAGATCACTCCGGAAGCGCTCTCCAACGAAGAAATTTCAAAACTTTGGATGGCCTTCAGCACGCATTACCGGCCCACCGCTTCGTACCAGGTGTCTGTGGTTCTGGTGCAGGAGACGCAGCCGGTGAAATCGAACTTGCCGGTGCAATTCAGGAACGTCAAAGCACTTCCCTGGCAGAGTCCGACGATTGACACTCTTCTCCCCAACATCATCGGCGCCGGCGAGTTGTTGACCATCGCCGGGCGCAACTTCATCGGTGACGCTGTCAGCGACACGCTTGTCGCCTTCGACGAACAACCTGCCTTCGTGCCCGACACAGTGGGTCCCACCGTGATTCGCATCAAGGTTCCGAATAGCCTACGCGCAGGCGTGCACACCGTGCGCGTGGTGCGGAATGTTCAGTTTGGGGTCTCCAGCGATCCGCATCCGGGATTTTCATCGAGCCCAGCTCCGTTTTTGCTGGCGCCGACGATCACGGATGCAACCCCGGTCGCCGCCGCCGTAGCAACAAATCTCACGCTACACGTCTCGCCGCCAGTCGAACGCACGCAACGAGCTACGCTGTTGATCGGCGATTACGGAATTGAGATCGACGCCCGGCCTCCAAGCGATCCGCCGACTTCGGCCAGCCTTGTATTTCCGCTTCCTGCAGATACTCCGCACACTAACCCGGCAACCGCTGTGCCGCTCCGCGTGCAGATTGATACCGCTCAGAGCAGGCTGACGTTGGACACCAACCCGGCGAGTCCCACATTCGGCCAGTTCCTGCCGCAGATCGAGGTGACCGGCCCATGACATCAGTGGCAGAAATTCGAAAGGATTCAAAGCAGCGGAGCTTTGACGCCGAGCTATCGCGAATTCATGCCTTGGTGACGCGTTTAGATCCCGCGGCGGTGGAGCCTGCGAGCGAGGAGCCGCCGCCGGTGCTTGGTGATGACCTGACCACGCTGGAACCGTTGCAGCGACTCGGCAACTACTTCGGGCTCACCGCCTTCGAGCGCGATCTGTTATTGCTGTGTGCCGGCGTAGAACTGCGAAGCGAAATCGCGAACGCCTGCGCGAGCGCGCAGAAAGATGCACGTGCCCGCTCGGCGACGTTTGGGCTGGCGCTCGCCGCGCTGCCTGATGCTCACTGGAGCGCGATCAGTCCTGACCGTCCGTTACGGTATTGGCGATTGCTCGAGGTCGGCGCAGGCGACACTCTGCCGTCCAGCCCGTTGCGCATTGATGAGCGCATCCTCCATTTCCTGACGGGAGTTGCCTGCACCGATGCACGGCTGGCCGCGTTCGTCCGGCCGGTCCCCATAACCGCAGCCAGCTTAGCTGCCGCCCAAGCGGACTGCGCTGCCGCTGTGGCTCGATACTGGACGCAAGCTTCGACTGAAGCCGGCGTGTTGAAACCAGTCCTGCTGGTCGGTCGCAGCAGCTTCGACCAAAGCGCGATCGTTCAACACGCGTCTCAGCACCTCGGTTGGCAGCTATCGAGTGTAAGGCTCGACGATATTCCAGGGGACGCGGCAGACCGGGCCCAATTTGCCCGTTTGTGGAATCGTGAAGCGCTGCTTGCCTGCTCGGCACTGTACATCCGAACCGGCGGGGCGGACGGCACCGAGTCTCTCCGCCCTCTCCTGGCACTTCTGGACCAACTTCAGGTCCCCGTTGCCGTAGAAGTCCGCGAAGGGTCTGCCTTCGAACGAATTGACGGGCTGCGCCTGGGGGTCCCTGCCCTGAACCAGCAGGAGAGCCGGAAGGTATGGCTGGAAAGCCTGGGCCCACTGGCGGAACGTCTGAATGGCGGCGTGGATCGTATTGTCGAGCAATTCAAATTTGATGGGGCGGCGATTCGATTCGCCAGCGGACTAGCCAGAAACGCCTCGGAGGCGAACGGGGACTCCAATTTCAATTCGCTGACATGGGAAATCTGCCGCAGCCACGCCCGCCGTTCTCTCGAGCACCTCGCAGTTCGCATTGAGCCCAAGGCGCGATGGCAGGACCTGGTGCTGCCCGAGTCGCGCATCGAGATTTTGCGACAAATTGCCGTTCACGTCCGCCAGCGCAGCGTGGTCAACACGCGCTGGGGATTTGCCGAGCGATATTCCCGCGGACTCGGAGCCACGGCGCTGTTTGCTGGCTCCAGTGGCACCGGCAAAACGATGGCGGCTGAGGTGATCGCCGCCGAGCTTGAGTTAGACCTCTACCAAATTGACCTGGCGTCGGTTGTTAGCAAGTACATCGGCGAAACCGAGAAGAATTTGCGGCGAATCTTCGATGCTGCGGAGGAGAGCGGAGCGGTTCTGCTTTTCGACGAAGCGGATGCGCTGTTCGGCAAGCGCAGCGAGGTTAAAGACAGTCATGATCGCTACGCCAACATCGAGATCAGCTATTTGCTGCAGCGTATGGAGGCTTACAACGGGCTCGCCATCCTGACCACCAACATGAAGCAGGCGCTGGACGATGCCTTCCTGCGCCGGATCCGCTTCATCATGCAGTTTCCGTTTCCCGACCTGTCGGAGCGGCGACGTATTTGGGAACGCGTGTTTCCTGAGAAGACGCCGGTCCGCGATCTGGACTGCGGCAGTTTGGCACAGCTCAACGTACCCGGAGGCGTGATCCGCAACATCGCTACGCACGCGGCTTTTCTGGCAGCCGAGGAAGGCGATGCAGTCACGATGGGACACATCCTGCGTGCCGCCAGGGTCGAATATGCCAAGCTCGAGCGTCCGCTGACAACCGCGGAAACCGGGGGGTGGGCATGAATCCCGACCGTTCGGGCATCAAGTCCGCGAGCCCCGGGCATTCGATTGCGCCGCCGCCGCTGCCGGACGCGCGGAGCATTTCGCCGCTCCGCGTTCCGACCCGTCGAACGCCTACATTAGGCAGCAACGAAACCGTCGTGCATCTGAACATCCGCCGGTTGACAGTGGAAGGAATGTCACACCGCAACCAGGCGCGAATGACGCAAGCAATGGAACGAGAACTTGGCCGGCTGGTGCAGTCGTCGCCCGTATTGGACTGGCCGGCTGTTTCCCGCCTGAAGGGTATTGACACAAGTAAATTTCCCGCGGGAGCGACAGCGGAAGAAATTGGACGCCACGTGGCGTCGGCGATCTTTCGAGGGCTGAAACGATAGCAACTTGGCTCAACCGAAGCGATGAATTCTGAGCGACTCAGGGGCGTGTGATGGCAGAGATTTCACCGAGACTGCAGAAGGGCGCGATCATCTCCCTCGATTCGACCACCGGCATTCCGATGGGCGTTATCACGCTGCAGTACAACCCCGAGTCCATCACCCGCTCGTTGAAGCCGCAGACCGTCGCCGACGAACCTGATCGCACGGAAGTGCTCCGCCTGAAGGGTCCTCCGATCGAAACCATCAAGTGCACGGCAGAAATTGATGCCACCGACCAACTGGAAGCCGGCGATGCGAATGCCATTAACTTCGGTATACAGCCACAACTGGCAGCCCTGGAATTGCTCGTCTATCCGTCGAGCATTAGCTTGATCGCCAACGAAGTGCTCACCCTGCTGGGGACGCTTGAGATCCTGCCGATGGAATCGGCGCTCACGTTATTTGTGTGGAGCAAGACCCGCATCACGCCGGTGCGTATCACCGATCTGGAGATCACGGAAGAAGCGTTCGACCCACAGTTGAACCCGATTCGCGCCAAGGTTTCACTCGGAATGCGCGTGCTGAATGTGAACGATGTCGGCTTCCTGAATCCTGCCGGCGCTCTTTACATGGTCTACCAGATCGAGAAGGAAGTTTTGGCGCTGCTATTCAAGTAAGCGAAGGAGGAGCTATGGCGAATCCCATGGAAACGTTGGTCAAGTCGGCGGCAGGGACTGGCGCCCCGACGAATCCCACCAGCCGCTACTACGGATTTGCTATCAACACAATTACGCGCGCCGACGGCGAGAACATAGCTTACCTCAAGCGCCGCATCGTCCCTCGGCCTGATATTTACACCAACGTCATGAACTACACCGTAGTCGAAAGCGATCGCCTCGATAATCTCGCGGCCAAGTTCCTCGGTGACCCGCTGCTTTACTGGATGATCTGCGACGCCAACGGCACGATTGACCCGGACGAATTGACAGCCCCGTCCCAGGTCGGGCGCCAGATCAAGATTCCGCTGGTGGCAAGCGTTCCGCCAGGAGCCCGCAATGGCTAGCAGCCTTTACCTGACCCTTTTCGTCGGCCCAGTCGAGGCGATCCCGGCGCCCAAGGCGGTGATTGATGCCTTGGTGTCGGCGGAGGTCACGGTATCGGCAACCGGCCGCAGCGGATTTCAACTGGCATTTACCATTTCCGACCGCTCACCGCTGCAAACTCTCTTTCTGCTCGCCTCAGGTTCCCCTGTGCCGGTGCTTCGCGTCATCCTCATGGCCACCGTCGGCGGTATTCCCGAGGTACTGATGGATGGTGTCATCAAGCATCATGAAATCGTTCCCAGCGCCACGCAGGGCAATTCGACGTTGATGGTGACCGGCGAAGATCTGTCCGCCGTGATGGACCTGATTGACTTGTCGGGACTTCCCTACCCCGGCATGCCTCCCGACGTGCGCGTGCTAACCATTCTGGCCAAGTACGCCATGTTCGGAGTGGTTCCGGAAGTCATGCCCGCGCTGACGGCGGATATCCCCGTGCCGGTAGAGAGGATTCCGACGCAACACGGCACCGATCTCGCTTACATCAACGAACTGGCGCACGACAACGGTTACGTCTTCTACGTCGAGCCGGGCCCACTGCCGGGAACCAGCCAGGCGTATTGGGGACCGCAGGTGAAGATCGGCGTTCCGCAGCCGTCGCTCAACGTCAACATGGATTCCTGGACCAACGTTGAAAGCCTGAACTTCCGTTACCAGCCTGAGACGGCCGTGTTGCCGTTGGTGTTCCTTCAGGAACCATTCAGCAAGTTGGTGATACCGATCCCGATTCCGCCGGTGACACCGCTCAATCCGCCGTTGGGCGCGATTATTCCCATACCGCAACGAATTGAGCAGCTACAGGACACCGCTAAGATGTCACCCGCACAGGCGCTGATGGTTGGAATGGCAAGAGCGTCCGACAGCGCGGACGTGGTCAGCGGAGACGGCACGCTTGACGTCTTGCGCTATGGCCGGGTGCTCAAGGCGCGTCAGCTTGTGGCTGTGCGCGGCGCCGGTCCGGCCTATGACGGTTTGCATTATGTGTACAGCACAACGCACAAAATCAGGCGCGGCGAATACAAGCAGAGTTTCACACTGAAGCGGAATGGACTCATCTCGAGCCTGCCGCTGGTTCCGACTCTGCCGTTTTAAGGAGATTGCGACTTGGCGAAGTTCTACGGAAAGTACCGCGGCACCGTGCTGAACAACATCGATCCTATGCAGATGGGACGAATCATAGTACAGGTGCCGGACGTATCCAATGTGTTGCCTTCGAGCTGGGCGATGCCTTGCTTTCCGTTCGCCGGTATTCAGAACGGGTTCTTTGCCGTTCCTACCATCGGCTCCGGAGTCTGGGTCGAGTTCGAGCAGGGCAATCCGGATTACCCCATCTGGACCGGAGGATACTGGGGATCGGCCGCGGAGGTTCCTGCACTTGCCCTGGCTACGCCGCCGCCGCTGCAAGGCATTGTGATTCAGTCACAAGGACAGAACACGCTTATGATCAGCGACATGCCCGGCCCGACCGGAGGCATCCTGCTGAAGTCCACGACCGGGGCTTTGATTTCCATCAGTGAAATTGGGATCACCATCAGCAATGGACAGGGCGCAAGTATTGTGATGACCGGCCCAAGCGTAATCGTGAATGCCGGTGCGCTGACCGTTATTTAGAGAGGAGGGGGCCGTGCCCGGATTTCTTTTGCACGTCGGAGCCACCGTGATGTGCGCACACGCTGGACAGGCAATGCCCACGGTCCCAAACCCGCGCGTGCTCGTGAGCGGACAGCCCACAGCGTTGATCGCCGCACCCTGGGTCGTTGCGGGATGCCCGTTTGTGTTCCCGGCCCCAGGACCCTGTGTGACCGCACAATGGGTGGTCGGCAGCGTGCGGGTTCTGTCCAACGGCCAGCCTCTTGTGATTCAGAGTGGGGTGGCGATATGTGCGCCGACGGCTACGCCTCTGGTGCCCGTAGTGATGCAGACGCGCGTTATTGCAACGTGAGGACTTAATGGATATTCGATTTCCGTACGGATTCGACACCAGTGGCTGGACAGCTCAGAGCGACTTGCCCACGCACATCCGCGACATGGTGGAGCAGATCCTGCTGACCTCTCCCGGCGAACGCGTGAATCGTCCCACATTTGGCACCGGCACTGGACAACTCGTGTTCGAGCCGAATAGTGGAGCGCTGGCGGCGGCACAGCAACAGTTGATCCAAGCCTCGCTGCAACAGTGGCTCTCGGACCTGATACGGGTTGAAGCCGTGGAGGTCACGGCTGACGACGCCACGCTGCTGATAACGGTCCGCTACACCATCCTGGTGAATCAGCAGAAACAGACCCAGCAATTCGTCTACGGCGGTGGTGCGGCATGATCTATTTCTGCTCGCAAAAGAACCGCCGCGCACTGGTCCTACAGCACTCGGGGCTGAACGGGATCGACTATCTTGAAGTATGCGGCAGCGACGATCCCGAGTGTGGCTGTGGCAAACAGCTCTTTCTGACGCTGCTTAAGGACGCTCGCCAACTCAAGCTGGACCTATCGCAGTTGCGCTTCAGCGGTGGCGCTGCCCTGGCACAGGTAACGCCCGTCTCGATTGCTCCAGCAACCAAGGATTCGCCCCGGACGCTGACCATAAACCTGGACAAGGCCGGCGACTTTTCGACCTACAACCTCACGCTGATTGCGAACCCGCAGACCGACGATCCGCCGGATGGCTTCGATCCGCAGCTCTCGACGGTGGATTTTTCTTTCAAGGCGGGATGCCCCACCGTGGGAGACTGCGTACCCGATAATTGCTGCCCGCCTGATCTGAAGCCGGAGCCCGACATTAATTACCTGGCCAAAGATTACGAAGCCTTTCGGCAGGTGATGTTGGACCGCATGGCAGTAACGGCCCCGTCTTGGACTGAGCGGCATCCCTCGGACCTGGGTATCGCGCTGGTCGAACAGTTGGCCAGTGTCGCCGATCACCTCAGTTATCAGCAGGACGCGGCCGGCACCGAGGCTTACCTGGGAACGGCGCGCAGTCGCATTTCACTACGACGTCATGCCCGGCTGGTGGACTACCAACTGGACGAAGGCAGCAATGCGCGCGCCTGGGTGTACGTGAAGGTCTTGCAAGACGCCGTGCCGCTGCCGACCGGCACGCTACTGTTTCCGCGCGTCGCTGGCTTTCCCGCCGCCGTCCAACCGAATTCGAACGCTGCGACGGCGCTGTTCAACAACAGCAGCATCGTCTTCGCCTCGATGCAAGACGCGCTTCTGTACACCGACCAGAACGAACTGCACTTTTACACTTGGAGCGACGCCAACTGCTGCCTCGCTCCGGGAGCTACCGAGGCCACGCTGGTTGGTCACCAGACGACCCTGCAACCGGGCAGCGTGTTGATCTTCGAAGAGGTACTTGGTCCACAGACCGGAGATTCGCAAGACGCCGATCCGGCGAAGCGTTGGGCGGTGCGGCTCACGCGCGTCCGTCATACGGATTTCCACGACCAGGCGCTGGTTGATCCACTGAACAATCAGCCGGTCACGCGAATCTACTGGGATCCAGCCGATGCTCTGCCCTTCCCGCTCTGCCTGTCAGCCACGACCGACACTGGGCATGGCGGCAAGGAGCTCTTCGGCATCAGTGTCGCTCGCGGGAATATCATCCCTGCCGATCACGGACTGTGGCTGGAAGACTGGGAGGATCTCGGTGAGGTACCGGCCGCACCCGCCGCGCCGGTTCCAGGCATGAGTTGCAGCTGCGGGAGCAATTCCGAATTGGTTCCGCCACGGCCGCGCTATTATCCCGAGCTCTCGAAATCGCCACTTACCTTCGCTTGGACTGCGGACTTCTCTGCCCCCGCCTCAAGCTTCTTGAGTAGGCCCGCTCCGGAGGCTCCCCGCCCGACAGCTCAAATCTTTGTGCATGACGACAGCGGTCAGGATTGGCAGAAGGAATTCGACCTATTTGGCTCGCTCGACACTCAACCAGTGTTTCTCGTCGAAATCGAACGCGACAACAGCATGTTTCTCCGCTTCGGCGACGGACAGTATGGCATGGCTCCTGAAACTGGCATGTCGTTCCAGGCACAGTACCGCGTCGGCAACGGGAGCGTTGGCAACATCGGCCACGACGCCATCTCGCATGTGCTCACAAATGAGACCGCAATTGCGGCCGTCCGCAATCCTCTGCCTGCTTCGGGAGGCGTGGATCCCGAAACCATGGAACACATCCGGCAGCAAGCGCCGTTTGCGTTTCGCTCGCAGTTGCGCGCCGTCACCGAAGACGACTACGGTACCATGGCCGAAAAAGATCCGGCGATCCGCGAGGCGCGTGGCACGCTACGCTGGACAGGAAGCTGGTACACGGCATTCATCTCGGTTGACGCCACCTCGGATCTTGGCGCGACCCCGGCACTGGTGGCCACAACCAAGAAACACCTGAATCTCTACCGTATGGCTGGCGTGGATCTTGATGCCGAACCTGCGAAACTGGTTGGGCTGCGGATCGAGATGAACATCTGCGTCGATCCGGACTTTTTTCAAACCGACGTGCGCGACGCGATTCTCCGGCTCTTCACGGTCGGCGACCTCTGCGACGGAACCCGCGGTCTGCTGAATCCCGAGAACTTCACCTTCGGGCAAACGATCTATACCAGTCCCTTCGTCGCCGCCACGCAGGAAGTGGATGGAGTTTCGTCTGCGCAAATCTCGGTTTTCCAGCGCATGGACGATCCTTCGCGCGATGGCGTGGCACAAGGATTTCTAACCATGGGCCGGCTGGAAATCGCCCGCTGCGACAACAATCCGAACCGCTTAGACCGAGGCATCCTCGTGTTGCACATGGACGGTGGAAAATGAACGGCTCTTGCGAAACCCCACAAGAGCAGCTCTGCGGCTGCTGCCAGGGAACGGGCACAGAGACACCCGAGCCGATCGCCAATCGGCCCGGTCTGTCGTCCATCAGCTACCGCGTTGGAACGCAGCCCGCATTCAACTCCAGCTTACTGGCGGGGTTATCGGATGCCAACCTTCCGGCGCTTGCCGGTCTCACCACGCGCGACGACCGCGACTTCTCCATTGCACTACTCGACGCATGGGCTATCGCGCTCGACATTCTCAGCTTTTATCAGGAGCGCATCGCCAATGAGGTCTACCTCGGAACCGCAGTTGATCGCCGTTCCGTATTCGAATTAGCTCGTCTGGTTGGCTACAAGCCGTCACCGGGGGTCGCGGCATCGTCCCTCATTGCATTTACTTTGAACGCCGCACCGGGCTCGCCCGAGAAGGTGCCGGTTCCAGCCTCAACCCGAGTGCAGAGCTCACCCGGCCCGGGCGAGACTCCCCAGACCTTCGAGACCTCGAGCGATCTCACCGCCTATGTCGAGCACAATGCCCTTCCCGCGCAAGGGACGCTTCCGTGGGCGCTGAACAACGGCAATACCTCGATGTGGCTGCAAGGTACCGCCAACAAGTTGAACCCCGGCGATGGCCTGCTGTTTATCGGCTCGGCTCTGCGGAGCGGCGTGCTGGCCAAGAACGCGTCTGCATCAGGCGCCGCCGATTTTCACCTGATCACCTCAGTTACGTTGGACTCCAGCGCCGGCACTACATTCGTCACCTGGGATGGCGCGCTGAATTGGCCGATCACCAACGACACTGCGGTATACATCTACGTCTTCCGCAAGAAGGCAGCACTTTATGGTGCGCAAGCTCCCGACCCCCGCACGCTGAAGGACATCACGAGCTCGAATGTTCCGGGAAAGCCCACCGACGGATCCAGTGACTGGGACTACAAACTGCTCTACGCCTCCGAGATCAACCTCGACGCGTCCTACCAGGGCCTCGCGCCCGTCATCAACGGAGAGCCGCAGTGGATTGTCCTGAAGTCCCACCACACCACCGCGGCATATTACATCACCCTGGCCGATGAAACTGCGCCGGTGCGGTACACGGTCAGCTCGAAGGCCTCCCGGCTGATATTGGCGAATGAGCAGATCATCGTCAACACGAGCTCCGATCCGGTTTTGGCCGACTTTGTCGAAGACACGCGGAGCGTTTCGGTATACCTACAGCCCGAACCGCTAACCCCGGCCAATATTCCTTACACCACCTGGAAATACGACAGTACCTATCCCAGGCAAGCAGGACTGCTGAAACCGGTTGAGGGCCCGAACCTGGAGATCGCCGGCGGTCAGCGGTTGACGCAGCATCAGCCGGTTGCAGTTTTCGGCAAACGGCTGCGCCTTCAGGTACAGACTGGCAGGTCCGCCAGCTTCGTACCCGATAAAGGTACCGGCGGAGTTGCTGTCTCGGACGGCCAAATCTTCATTGTCGACGGCTTCCCGCCCTCGATTCAGACGCGCTTCCGACGCTTCGGGCGGTTGCGCTTCGGCTTCGTGTTCCTTTCCACCGAGGTTTGGCGCGTTGAGACAACGGATGGCGTTTCTGGAACGCTGCAAGTCCCGCCGACGGACATTCTCTTGCTCCCTTCAGACAAAGGCGACGCGCTCGTCAGCGAAGGAGCAGTCATCAGCCAATTAAGCGTCGCGGGCCCGATTACGACGATCAGCTTCGATCAGTCCATTGCTCGCATTTACGATCGCGCCACTGTCACCCTCAATGCCAACGTAGCTCCTGCGAATCACGGTGAGACAACGCACGAAATCATGGGTAGCGGAGATGCGACGAACCCGGCCTTGCAATTCACGCTCAAGCAAACTCCGCTGACCTTCATCAGCTCATCTACAGCCTCGGGATCTACTTCCACCCTGCAAGTGTGGGTAAACAACCTCGAATGGCACGAGGTAGACAATTTCCTCGCTTCCGGCCCGAATGATCGGGTATTCATCACCCGCATGGACGACAGCAGGAAGGTGACGGTCCAGTTCGGGGATGGCGAGCGCGGTGCACGGCCACCCAGCGGTCAGATGAACATTCGCGTCGTGTATCGCAAAGGCATCGGGGCAGCGGGAATGGTCCAAGCCGGGAAACTGACACAGCCGCTCGACCGTCCGCAAGGCCTCAACAGTTCTACTAATCCTGATTCGGCGAGCGGCGGCGCCGATCCCGATACCGCCGACGCCGCGCGTGCCAGTGCGCCCCTGCACGTGCTGGTGCTCGACCGCGTGGTTTCACTGGAAGACTACGAAAACTTCGCCCGTGCTTTCGCCGGAATCGACAAAGCTCTGGCTACATGGACATGGTTCGACCGCACGCGTGGTGTGTTCCTGAGTGTCGCGGGAGCAAATGGCGCAGTCTTGAAGGCCGACGATCCCGCTCTGGTCAACCTGGTAAAGGCGCTGCGGAGCTCGGGAAATCCGTTCGTGCCGTTGCAAGTCGCCTCCTACACTCCGGTGCTCTTTGAGATCGGCGCGCTGGTGAAAATCGACACCGCCAACTACGATTCATCGCTCGTCCTCGCGGCTGCCTGGCAGGTGCTGAGCGCCGGCTTCAGCTTCAAAGAACGAGAGATCGGGCAGGGCGTTGCGCAAAGCGAAGTTATCGCCGCACTGCAATCGGTAGCCGGGGTGATCGCCGTCACACAGACAGTCTTCAAGCGTCAGGGAGACGACCCTGTGTTACCGCTGCCGGTTGTGCTGCATGCCTCAGCCCCTCTTCCGGGAGGCCAGGGCACGCCACAAGCGGCGGAAATGCTCCTGCTCGATCCCGCGTCGCAGGGCAATCTGGGAGTGTGGTCATGAGCTTGAACCTGGAACAGCTCTACGCGCTCCTGCCCGCCATCTACCGCACACGCGATGCACAAAATGGCGAGCCCCTGAAGGCGTTGCTCTCGGTCATCCAGGCCCAGGGCGCGATTCTCGAGGAGAACATCCAGCAACTGTACGACGACGAGTTCATCGAGACTTGCGCACCCTGGGTGATTCCTTACATCGGTGAGTTGGTGGGATCCACGGGGCTGTACGAGATCAGCGGTGCAACCGCACGCCGCCGTGCTGAGGTTGCGAACACCATCGGATATCGGCGCCGCAAGGGTACGGTGCTGGCGCTCGAGCAGGTGGCGATGGACGTCTCCGGACGTCCCGCCAAGGTGGTTGAGTTCTTCAAACGCCTCATCACCACCGAGAGCATGCGGCATATTCGGCCGCATCACGCCAGCCAGGCCAACCTGCGCAACGGGGACAAGCTGGCGAACTTGGGCCTGGCTTTCGAAACGCTCAACCATACCGTCGACGTCCGGCGCATCGCTCCCCGTGTCCATACGACTTCCGACCCCGACACCAGCCCGCTGGACATCAACCTGCACGGCCCGGGGAAATACAACATTCCCGATATCGGGGTCTATCTCTGGCGTTGGAAGAGCTTCTCGGTTGCCCATGCGCCCGCGTTCTCCGTAGACGGTCGCAGGTTCCTGTTCAGCCCGCTGGGCCAGAATGTGCCGCTATTCAATGCGCCCGCCGTGCGAACTCCGTTCACGGAATTGACAACGCGCTTTGACGTGCCGCAACCCATCCGCCGTCGCGAGTTCTATGAAGAGTTGCAGCAGTTCTATGGCAAGGCGAACGGCTTGGAGTTGGTGGCCGATGGGGTCGCGGTTCCATGGAAGCAGATTTGCTGTCGCGATCTGTCTGACTCCGGCAACCACTGGGGTTGCACACCGAAGGGCAAGGTAGCCATTGATCCGGAACTCGGCAGGATCGAGTTCGCCCCGGATCTCGCGCCACCCAGACAGCTACGCGTGAGCTATTCCTACGGCTTCCCTGCCGAGATCGGCGGAGGACCGTACAGCCGCTCCAGCAATCTCCCGCCCCTCGATCCGGAACAATTTCAGTTCAAAGCGCTGGTCGGCACACTGGAGACCGGGACACTCGCCGATGCCATTGATCGCTGGAACGTGCAGTCGCCTGGGGCCAAGGGCATCGTCATCCTGCCCGATTACGAGACGTATTCCATCGATCTGACCGGCATAGCTGCAATCCGCATGCCGTCACAAAGTGAGTTGTGGATCATTGCGGCGCAGGTGCATCAATCTCAAAAGCCGTTCGACGTCAGCTACAGCGAGTCGTGCGTAACGTTGCATGGCAACCTCGAAATTTACGGCCAGCAGGCCCCCTCTGCCGATGGCGAGAACGCGCCACCCGTAGGACAACTGAATCTGAGCGGCTTGTGGATCAGCGGTGCAATTCGCACCACCGGCGACGCAGTGGCTGTGCAGTTGATGGACTGCACCCTCGTTCCCGGCATCGAACTCAAACGAGACGGTTCACCCGTCGAACCAGCCGAACCCAGCATCGTCGCTAGCGCCGCCACTACACTGGGGCTCACGCGCTGCATCTCCGGGCCCATTGCTATCGATGTAGACGGAACCGGCCGTATCTGCTCCAGCATTGTGGACGCTTCTTCGCGCTGCAGCATCGCCTACGCGGGAGCCGATTTCGCCTCAGAAGGCGGCGACCTTCACATCGAAGACAGCACCGTCATCGGCAAAGTCTGGACGCGGTTGATGGAACTGGCTTCGAACACAATTTTCCTGGCTCGACGACCGCGTCATGATGCCTGGCAGGCCGCCGTGTGGTGCGACCGCCGGCAAGCCGGCTGCATGCGCTTCTGCTTCGTACCTACGGACTCGATCACGCCCAAGCGTTTTCGCTGCCTGCCGGAGGACCCTTCGCTGGAGGGAGCGCTTGATCCCAAGTTTGTGTCGCTGCATTATGGCAATCCTTCTTATGGCTTGCTCAGCGGCGACGTTCCCATGGCCATCTGGAAGGGCGCCGACAACGGCTCACAGATGGGTGTGTACCACTTGTTGCAGGAAACAGAGGCGGTGCGCAATGTGCAGTTGCGCGTCCCGGAATATCTGCCGTTTGGACTTGAGGCCGGTATTTACCTCGAACCATCACGAACCTACGTGACCGGCGTCATCCACGGACCTTATGGCTATGGCAGTCATCGTTTCGTGCCGTGCGACGACGAGGAAGCAGAGCTCTGGCGCGTCGGCATCGGCGCGGGGCTGCTCTGACGCTAGTTCGGAATTTTAGAAAGAGGGCTTTCACCATGAAGGGTGATTTCAGTCGCATTCGGTTTAATCCCAGCCGGCATTACACTTCCGTCCTGGAACAGCAGGGCCGGGTGTCGCTCGACGCCGATGGCAATGAGCAACGCGCCATCGACGAGTACATCCGCAGCACCGAGAACGACGACATCATCGGCACGTACGGCGCTCCCAAGCACAATGCCGGATTTGCCATGACGCTGGGCAGCAACGGCCTTCAGATCGGCGCCGGCCGCTACTACGTGAACGGCATTCTGTGCGAGAACGAGACCCTGCTCGATTACGTCAGTCAGCCCTATCTTCTCAATCCACCCAGTCAGGCGCAGTTGTTCCGCGACTTGCGCGCCAGCAAGTACAGCTCCGTCCAAGTGTTCCTCGAGGTTTGGCAGCGGCTGGTGACAGCGCTCGACGATTCCTGCCTGCGCGAGCCTGCGTTGGGTCAGGCGGATACTACTGCACGGCTGCAAACGGTGTGGCGGGTGGTGGCCGAAGGGGTTCTCTCCACCTCTGGGTCTTCAGGCACGGGGATGGTTGGTCGGAAATTCGTTGGCAGTGCCAAGGCGGTAGACGTGGGAACCCTTTCCGGTGGCCCGCTCGGGAAAGACGTCTCCACTCCGCATGCAGCGGCTACTCCTGCAGTTGGCGGTGGCGTTCAACTCAGCCCGTGCTGTCTTGGGATGTACGACAGCATCACGGAGCGCACCAACTTCGGAAAACTGAGTGCACAGACCAGCGGGCAAACTGGAGACTGCACCTGTCAGCCAACTCCGGCCGCCGGCTATCGTGGCTTGGAAAACCAGCTCTATCGCGTGGAGATCCACCAGGCCGGCGATGAGACGACCGCAACCTTTAAGTGGTCACGAGAAAACGGATCGGTTGTTGTCGCGGTCACTGGAGTCTCCGGGTCCGACGTTGTGGTAGATAGCCTTGGGCCGGATGCCAACCTCGGTTTCCAGGCGGGCGAGTGGATTGAAGTCAGCGACGACACTTTCCTTTTTGGCGTTCCGGCCAACCAGCCCGGAGATCTCTACCAGATCACGAAAACCACTCCTGAACAGTTGACCTTGACGATGAACCAGACCGTCGCGGCCGTGGATACGATCCGCAACGCGCGGCTGCGCCGCTGGGAACAATTTGGTGCAGCAGCGTCGGCCACGGGTGTGCCGCTCTCGGCAGGCACCTGGCTCGATCTGGAGAACGGAATACAGGTCCAGTTCGCACCCGGTCAATACCAGTCAGGCGACTATTGGCTTATTCCAGCGCGCACCGCCTCCGGCCAGATTGAGTGGCCGCCCTGCGGCAGCGACGGTTCCGATTTCCAGCCGCCGAAGTTCACCCACGTATATCGCGCTCCACTCGCCTGCATTCACACCACGGCTAAACGACAACTGACCATCGACGATTGCCGCCTGTTCTTTTTGCCTCTCACCGAGCTGGGCGCGGCCCAAGTCGCGCCTGCGCTGTACGTGAACGCCATCAACTGGCTTAACGACGATTTCCTCACCATGGACCAACTGCTCGCCACTGGGCTGAAGGTGACGCTGGATGCTGCGCTCACCGGCGACATTGACGCCTCAACATTCATCTTCTCGTTGGAAGTTCCCACCACGGGCACCTTTTTCGCGCGCGGTGGTGCCAGCGGCGGCGCCGCATTAATTCGCACTCCGTTTGTGGTTGACGGAGTGGTGACGCAAACCGGCAATGATGTTTTATGGCACCTTCCACGAGAAGGCAATTACACGTGGTACATCATTGATGAGATGTTGTTGCCGGGCGCCAGCGTGGCAGCGTGGACTCGGGCTCGGGTCAAGTTGCTGGGCCGCAATATCTTCAACGGCACTGCCGCCAATCGGGTTTTCCTGGATGGTCAAAGCTATGGCACAAACGCATTTCGGCAGGATGGCAAGACGCCTCGCATCGACCTGCAGCTGCCGTCGGGGAATTCAGAAAGAGCCAGCGACTTCGAAAGCTGGTTCTATCTCGCACCCGCGCTGAGCATTTCCTCGTTTGCCATCGCGCCAGCAGCCGTAAAGCTGGTACCAAACGCCCTGGGAGGTTTTATCGTGGTGGACGTAAACGACAACGGCAATCCTCCGACGCCGGTGTCTCCTACGGGCACCGTCACCTTGAACTACCCGGCGCTCAGTGATACAGTCGTGAACCTTTCGGTCATGAGCGGCAGCGGCGCTCCGGGAATCTTGAGCTTTCCCAACACGGTTACGGTGAAGGCCGGCCAGCAGTCGGTCCAATTCCAGGTGGGAGTAAGCAATCCTGGCGCCAACACTCAAAGCTACGAGATCAACGCCTTGATCACCCTTGCTGGGAACCTGACCTCCAGCAGCTTTGCGCCATTCAGCGTGACCGGGTTCGGATTCATGCGTGTACCAGGTATCTTCAATCTTGAAAAGCTAAACAGCTTGACGAATTTGGCAACCGAAAAGACTTTGGGCGTCGTGAAGAAATCCACCCGTAATAAAGCGTCAAGCACGGGCTCCGGCGCCGTGACGAAAAGAGCGGCCACTACCCCGACAGCGGCGCAGTCAGCCGCCGCCACGACGGAGAACCAGGCCCCAACCGGCGCGACGTCGGGCCCAACGCGGAAGAAGGCTGCGACCAAGAGATCTAAACAGGGATAAGACATGCGTGCAGTGTGGTCATTCTGGAGTCCTCCTTTTGCAGCGTGGAACAATTGCACGTGGCGTTCGCCCATGCACCATCTGCTGGCGTGGTGGTTGTCGTTGCACACCGCGAGCAAACACTATCCCGAGACTGTTCTGGTCACCGATCGCGCCGGCAAGCGTTTGCTGATTGATCAACTTGGACTGCCGTTCACCGAGGTATCCACCGAACTCGACAGCATCGCTCACGCCCACCCGGACTGGTGGTGCCTCGGCAAGTTGCTCGCTTACAGCCTGCAGGATCAGCCTTTCGTGCACATCGATACCGACGTCTTCTTGTGGAAGCCACTGCCGCCGAACCTCGCTGAAGCCCCTGTATTCGCCCAGTGCAGGGACCACTTTTCCCGCACCGACTGGTGCTACCGGCCACGCGATGTCGAACAGGCTTTCGCCCAGGAAAAGCTTGCCTTGCCTAAGGAATGGGAGTACGTGCAGTCGAGAGACACGGTCCTGACGGCCGAGAACTGCGGGATACTGGGAGGGACAAACATAGACTTCCTGCGGTATTACTCAAAGCAAGCGCTGGACCTGGTTCTACGGCCGCAGCATGCCGCTGCTTGGTCTCGACTGCCCGACAAGAAGCCGTACACCATCGTGATTGAACAGTTTTTTCTTTCAGCCTGTGTTGATTTTCATCGCTACCACCCCAGGTCGCCATATCGCGGAGTCGAAGTGAAACATCTTTTCCAGTCCTGGGAGCAAGCCTATGACGGCAACGAAGCGGCTCGCTTGGGCTTCACCCATCTCATCGCTGGAGCAAAGACTTCTCCCGTCATAGCGAGGCGGCTGGAAGAGCGCGTCCGGCGGGAAGATCCGGCGTATGTTCGCGTCTGCGAACGACTCCTCTCCACTCCCACTATGCGTGGGCTTGGATGACCCAGCTTGGCTGCTCTCCGTAGCTTAAGACAATGAGGCAATTGTCCCTAACGAAAATTCTGTGCAGCCGATGGCGGATGTCATTCCCCTAGGCGAACCGCGAAGCTTAGGGAGTTCGCGGACCTGCTTCGAGTCTGATGAAGGAAATTCACGGCCGCATACGCGTGCAAGGGAGCGCAGTTCGGAGACAGACTGCAAATGGCCGACCAGAACCGAGGCCGCCGCCCGCTCCGCCTCGCGCTCCTCTTTCGAAGTACTACGCCGGATTCCATCTTGCGCGCGAAGGCCGGCTTGTACGGCGGCGCGCTGCTGGATGGTGTGGCTGAGCTCGTGGGCAAGCAGCATCCGGCCGCCAATCGACCCCGGCTCATAGCGGCCTGCGCCGAAAACGATGTGTTGCCCGATCGCGTAGGCTGACGCTCCAACCAATTGCGCAGATCGTGCGGCCGCCTCGTCCGAGTGGATGCGGACGCGGGGAAAATCGAAGCCAAACCTGGGCTCGAAGAAAGCGCGTGTCGTGGCAGGCAGGGGTTGGCCGGGCGAACCCAAGACCTCGTGCGTCAATCCAGTTCTGGGCTCGTGCTGGTCGCCGGCGTTAGTCTTATGCGGAGTGGAAGCCGCCGGAAGTGATAGAGGTCCCGATGTTGCGCGTTTGCCAACAGGAGTGGTTGACTTCGGTTTTGCCTCTGTGGTCGTCCGAGCAAACATCGCGCACTTCGGTGACAGACTGACGAGAACGCCATTTTAGTTGATGCCCGCTGGCTTGTACAGTTGTACTCGAGAGGTTCCTCGTGATGGAAGTCGGCGGCGGCCGTCGCATTCTCCACTATAAGGTGACGGCTCACCCGACCGCAGCCTGGGCGCGGCAGCAGTTCCGGGAAGCCATTCCCAGTGACCGACGTTATCAGTTCTTGATCCATGATCGCGATTCAATTTTCTCAGCCAGGGCTGGATGAGGAGCTCAAGCGTTCGTTTGGCCTCAGGGCGTTGCGGACGCCGGTGTGTGCGCCAAAGGCGAACGCGTATTGCGAACGGCTGGTTGGAACAGTACGGCGTGAATGCTTGGATTTCATGATTCCGCCCAACGAGCGGCGCCTGCGTAGGACACTGCGAACTTGGACAGCTCACTACGATAAGGGACGCCCACACTCCAGTTTAGGGCCAGGAATTCCCGAGAAAGCCATGGATCGACCTCTGCCACAGCCAAAAACACACCGGCACAGATTGCCACGCGACAGCGAGATCGGAGCCAAGGACATCCTTGGCGGTTTACATCACGAATATTGGTTGGAACAACGATCGGCGTGACCGTCCGAGGTTTCTGCGGAGGACAACCGTTCAGAACGCGTATCTGACAGCAATGGTTCCCGTGTTGGCGTGGAAGTCGCGCGGCAGAATCGGTCCGGGATTACCGCGCTCGTTGTAGTCGTAATAATTCCACATACCTTTCGCCTCCCATCCTTTCGCAAGAGCGAAGGCGAGTGACGCACTCGGCGTGTGATACAGCGAGGACAACGAACCCAGCGGCTGCAGCGGATTGGCCACGGTCACCACACCTGTCGTCGGCAGGAACAGGGGGTCACTGCCGGTGCTGTTCACCAGGTAATATCCGGCGGCAAACGCCGTACGCTTGGTGGGACGCAGGATGACGTTGAAATAAACGGAATTCACCGTGTTCTGGTAGTGCCAGATTGCGAACGTATTCGATCCATTGCTGTCGGCAGAGCACGGGTCGGCCGGGAGTGACGGAGTGCCCAGGTTAACGCAAGTGTTGGTCGTCGACACAACGTTGTTGTAGTTATAGCCTAGGTCAAACGAGATGAGTTCGCGCGGCGTCATCGAAATGTCGAATCCCGCGTAACGATTGTGGTCGTGATGGTTCGCCGTTAAGGTGCCATCCACGTCGGGTCCGGTGTTCTGGCTTTGAATCCAATTCAGAGTGCCCGAAACCACCAGCCATTTTTTCGGCGTGTAGCGGCCGCGCAATTTGTAGTGCTGCAAGTTGCGCGGCTCGATGCGGGTAAACAGGAAACTGCCCGCACCGCTCGCCGCCATGATTTCGACGTCGCCATTGAGGCGCAAGGAATCCATGGGCCGCACCCACACTCCCAAAATTCCCCAGTTCTCGGTGATCGCGTAATAGTCTTCGGCGTTGGTAAATGGAGTGATTACCACGCAGGTTCCGTCGGCCAAGGTTTGCGTGCAAGGCGCTCCGCGTTGCGCGTTGTTGGGATAGAAGTACGCCGTCCCTGCGTCCGTATTGCTGAGGTTGTTGTTAGAGTGGGTTTGCTTGTCGGCGTAGCGATAACCGATGTGACCGCCGACGCGGCGATTCAGCGTGTATTCCAGGTCGGCCGTGTTGTACTTGAAGTTCAGGTTCAGATATCGATAG
>OCZT010000306.1_pt1 | contig 47181 bp, 46 predicted proteins | sample 1539031 | NCBI WGS metagenome assembly OCZT01 (sample SAMEA3539308, study PRJEB22396) | soil metagenome | biome: tundra; feature: field; material: soil | place: USA | collected 2010-05 | depth 0.15 m
CACCGAGATCTACACTCTTTCCCTACACGACGCTCTTCCGATCTGTTCTTGCAGCTTCTGTGAATATGCCAGTTACGGGTACGGATCTTCGTAAGACTTTGATCGTGGCCTTGGGGCTTTTCCTGATGGGGCTATCATTGGTACTGACTAACCAGCCTCGCAGAATTAAAAAATAACTTAAAAACTGTTTCGAACAGAAAGCCCAAGGTTATAAGGAATTCTGGTATTCTAAATAAATAAATCGCCATTTTAAAGGAATTAAATTGTGAAGTTTGAAATAAACACTAATGATATTCACGGCATTCAACCTGATAAAACGGAGGAAGTTCAAACAGGAACAGAAGTGTTAGGTTCAAATTACCAGAAAAATCAGGATACCCCTCTAGTTGCTCAAAATGTAGAACAGTTTAAAAAAGATTTTGACAAATATAATTCATCGCGAAATAAAAAGCTCTGGACGATTCGTGGTGCTGGGGCGGCTTTGATATTAGTGGCTTTAGTATTTATTGGGATTCCGTTACTCCATCAAGCCCAAACTAAACAAAATGACGTCAAAGAACGAATTGGTTGGGACCAAGCAGTAAAATCTGCTGCTATTCTTCCTAAAGGTACTTCAACAATCGTGAAAGGATTGAACCCTGGAGATTATGCGCTAATCACTTTCCCCTCACTTGGTAATATTGGAGTGGTTGCAGGCAATGGTGATTGGAGTGTTTTAACTACTCGACCTGCTGCCCATTGGAAAGATACTCCGGCTCCTGGAGAAGTTGGAAATTCCTTGATTGGTTTTCACCGTGAACCGTTATTCAAAGATGTGGATAAATTAAAAACTGGAGATTTAGTAAATGTGCAAACAAACGATGGTAAAACTCACGTATATAAATTAACATCAGTAAAAGTTGTACACGAAAACGATACGACCGACTTGAAGCCTATCAGTGACGGAAATCGTTGGCTTACTTTGATAACCTGTACTCCTTGGTATCAAGACTATGAGCGTTTGATTATGCGTGGACAACTGGTATCATAAGGAATGTCCCCTCTTTGTCCAACTCAAATGGCTACACTATAATCTATGGCTGACGAACTACCTCAATCTAAAGGAGATAGCGATTTTGTGCATCTCCATACACATTCTGAATTTTCACTACTCGATGGTGCCGGAAAAATTAAAGATATTGTTGAAGAAGCCGCTTCTCAGGGAGCTCCGGCTTTAGCCATTACTGACCATGGTGGTCTTTATGGAATGGTTCCGTTGATTAAAACTGCTACTGATTCCGGAGTGAAGCCTATTGTAGGAATAGAAACTTATGTTGCTCCTCGATCTCGAACAGATAGAGAAGGGAGTCTTGACAGCGATCCTCATCATTTGGTTTTGCTTGCGCAAAATGAACAAGGATATCGAAATGTAATGAAATTATCGAGCCTGGCACATCTTGAAGGATTTTATGGGAAACCGAGAATCGATCACGAACTGCTTCAAGAGCATTCCGAAGGAATTATCTGTTTATCTGGATGTATGGGAAGTCAAGTTCCTAAACTTTTAATACAAGGAAAAATAATCGAGGCAGAAGAACTGGCGCTTAAATTTAAGTCATGGTTTCCCGATCGGTATTTTCTAGAGATTCAGGATCATGGAATTCCTGAAGAAGATGCTGTCGTAAAAGGAATTTTGGAGCTTCATCGGCGAACAGGAATTCCGATGGTAGCGACTAATGATTCCCATTATGTAAAGCCAGACGATGCCAAGGCACATGACGTTTTACTTGCGGTGCAAACCGGACGTCAGGTTGACGATCCGGATCGATGGCGATTTTCGGGTTCTGGGTATTATTTGCGTTCTCCAGAAGAAATGAAAACTTTATTTAAAGACATTTCGCCGGAAGCAGTTATAAATACTTCATATGTGGCTAATATGTGCGATGGCGAATATCTAAAAAAAATATTCAAGGATAAATATTTACCGACTTATGCGGTGCCAGGTGGTGAAGATAAGGCAAGATATCTTAAACGTTTAGTTGCGCAAGGAGCTCGGGAAAGATTCCCCGACGGGTTAAATAAAGAAATTATTGAACGCTTGAAAAAGGAATTAGAAGTTATTGAAACTAAGGGGTTTGTTGATTACTTCTTAATAGTTTGGGATTTAATTGACCATGCACGGTGTGACGGTGTGTCGGTTGGACCCGGAAGAGGCTCGGCTGCGGGCTCTCTTGTAGCCTATTGTTTGAAAATTGTTGATGTCAATCCCCTTCAGTATGGCTTGTTCTTTGAACGTTTTTTGAATAAAGAAAGAGATTCTCCGCCAGATATTGATATAGACTTCTCTGACCGTAGACGAGGTGAAGTGATTAAATATATTTCTGATAAGTATGGCAAAAACAATGTGGCACAAATTGGAACCATAGGTACGTTTCAAGCTCGTTCTATTATTCGAGATTTGGGTAAGAAAATGGGATTTGATTTAGGACAGGTTGATGCTTTAGCAAAGCTTATTCCGGAAGAACTAGGCATTAAGCTTGACCGCGCAATTCATCAATCACCAGAGTTAAGACTGCGATATGAAAACGATCCTAAATTTAAAGAACTTGTGGATATTGGAATAAAACTAGAAGGAATGGCCAAGGGGGTAGGGAAGCATGCTGCTGGTGTTGTAATAAGTACTAGAGAAATTCAGGATGTAGTTCCTGTTCAAAACCCTGTTGGGCATGACAGAAAAAATAAAGGTGCAATGGTTGTAACCCAGGTGGATAAAAGTCATGTTGAGGCTTTGGGATTATTGAAGATTGACTTCTTGGGTTTACTTCATCTTTCGATTATTGATGATGCACAAGCCTTGATAAAAAAGAACAAAGGTGTCGATGTGGATATTTCTCTAATGACAGAAACTTTGCCTGACGGAACAGTTAACAAAATATCAATGGATGATAAAAAAGTTTTGAAAATGATTGCTGATGGGGATGTTACAGGCTTATTTCAGTTGGATACTCAAGTAGCTAGACCTATTGTTATGCAGGTTAAACCCGATAAATTTCAAGATATTTCCGCAGCAACAGCTCTTGGTAGACCTGGACCAATGGATGCCGGAATGGTCCAGGTCTATGCAGATAGAAGGGCTGGACGAACCCCAGTCGAGTATCCTCATCCATTATTGGAGGATATATTAAAAGAAACTTATGGAGTTTTGGTTTATCAAGAGCAAATTATGGCGGCAGCTCAAATTTTGGCTAATTATACTCTAGGAGAAGCTGATAGTCTGCGAGCGGCTATGGGCAAAAAAGATAAAGAAAAAATGGCTAAAGAATGGACTCATTTTAGAGATGGATGCAGGCAAAATGGTTTGACCCCTGAAAAAACTCAAGAAATTTGGGACTTAATGAATAAATTCGTAGAGTATGGGTTTAATAAATCTCACAGTATTGCTTATGGTCTAATTGCTTATCGTGAAGGCTGGCTGAAAGCTAATTATCCACGTGAATTTATGTCATCGCTTTTGATGTCAAAGAGCGACTTCGCCGATAGGGCATCTATTATCAAAGAATGCTATGAAAAGAATATGCCGGTCCTCTTACCTGATATAAATTTTTCTGATGTGGGTTTTGATCTTACTGAAGATCAAAAAGGAATTCGCTATGGTCTTGGATTTGTTAAAAAAGTTAATGCCGGTACTATGGAGCAACTTGTTGAAGAAAGAACGGAAAAGGGGCCTTATACATCTCTTTTAGATTTACGTGTTAGATTGCAGGAGCGGGCTATGAGAGAGGCTCAGTTGGCTACAGAGGAAGCAAATGCTGATTTAGAAGCTAGGACTGGCGATCCTGACGGGCAGGCGAATAAAGCCGATATAAGGAAGACTATACAAGGGCCAAATAAAGGAGCATTGGAAACTCTTATTAAGGCTGGAGCTCTTGATTCACTTGGAGAAAGAAATGCTTTGCTTACAGAGCTGGCAATGGTCCCCGCCGCTACTATCAAAAAGATCGTGACTCAAAAAATTGAAGATGAAACTCCTAAGGCGCAAATTGGATTGTTTGACGGAAGTGAAGAGAAGGCTTTGAAACGTAAACCCGTAGTCTTACCGCCCATTCCGACAAGTGAACATGCCAGTAAGTTAGAAACCTTACTTTGGGAGACTGGTTTTCTGGGATGCTGTCTGTCGGACAGAAAAATGAAGGCACTGGATGAATTTATGGGAAATGCTAGAGATACAAAGATAGAACAAATTGATGATACGATGCAGAAAGTCAATGTTAGCGTCGGAGGGATGGTTCAAAGCGTCCGGCCAACAAAAAGCAAGCGAACAGGAGATCCTCTTGCTTTTGTTGAGCTTACTGACGAAACTGGAACTATTGACATTATGTTTTGTAATGATGATGTAGATAGGGTTGTGCCTAAACTTAAAGCATCTAAAGTAGCTGTTATTCAAGGAAAAGTGCTTCCACGTAAGCCCGATCAAGAGAGAATGACTATTCTGGGTAAAGATGTATTTACCATTGAAGAAGTTTTGGAGTATGGTGGTAATTCTAAAAAAGCCTTTACTACTATTTCTACTCCTCCTGCCCCTATTCCGCGTGGAATCAAAAAAGGTGGTTCTGCGGATGTTGTAGCTCCAGTAACTGCTGCCCCAGTGGCTACACCGAAAGCGGCTATGCAAGGTGTTCCGTTTTCTAGTGGTGGCAGTTCCGACGAGGTCGTAATCTGAGTTCAGTTCCCAAAAGAACATCTCCCTGCTAACATGAATAAATAATCAGAACTCGTCAGGATTTTATTTGTGACTTCGGAAGAGAGAAAAACCCTCGACTTTTTTTTGAAATGGCTGCAAAAAAAAGAGAATAGCCTAGCGCCTTCTTCGGGTGATTCTTTACGGACAGAATTTTTTGCAGATTCTAACATTGTAAAATTATTACAGAGCGAGGACTATCGCGTGCTTGACTGCGTTTTTAAATGGATAAAAGTTAGAGAAGAGGCAGGTAAACTAGCTTCTCTAAAAGCAGCTGACTTGGAAGATGATGCGCTTCACAGTTCTTTATTGGAAAGGCTTTTTCGAGGTAAGGAAGTTTTGTTGGAAGCTCCACCCTTGAATAGAGGCTATCCTTGGCATACTCTTATTGATAATGGTCGAAGCGTATGCACCGCGCATGAAGCAAAAGGTGAAGATGGAACAGTAAAACTTAAAATTGAAGACCACCTTTGGGATATTACAGAAAAGGTTTCTGAATATGAGTATGTTGTAGAATTTCCTGGGCACTCAGGTACATATCGGGTAAAAAAAAGCACTCCTAGTAAGCTATCTCCTTGGGAAATTGCTAGGGAAAATTAAAACTACAATTCTTGTTTTGATTCTGAAACTTGTTGCCTAATAGCTTCTGTAACTTATTGATCTACTTTGAGACCATGATAGGTGATAGTGCTTATATAAGAGGTTTTACCGGTAGTTTGATGGAACACTTGCCAATTTTGCCATAAACTCGAAAAAGGGGTCCTTTAAAGCTGAGTGTGGCGTTGTTAGCTTTTATGCATCAAACTATTACTATCGAAAGTTCATAAGGGATTGCGGTCCAGGAGATCAATGATGATATCAATAGTAATCGGTTTACTCTTTGTTTACTTCCTTATTAAGAGTTCTATTAATAAGCCTTGCTACGAACCTTCTTTCAATTTGATCGAAAATGCGCGTAAACATCCGTGGCTTTTGGTTACTTTACCAATTGGGTGGGCAATTGCCGTTATAGGGCTAGTTGGAACGACTGTATTTCTTGGAACTATTTTATTTATGTCAAAGCAACTAGTTGTTGAAGGAATAGTCCTGTTGCTGTCGTTGGTTTTGATGTATGGCGGATATTGGGCCATGCTAGCTCCTGCCAGAAAAGATTCTAAAGAATTTATTTTGACGCTTCCTGGACGGTTATTGACGGATGGGACCTCTGCTTTTACAAAAGATAAACTACACTTTATTGCTGTTCCTTGGGGGTTATTGATTAGTGCATTTCCAATTTCATTGGCCCCGCTACTTATAACAACAGGGTTATTTAAAAGTCCTTTTATTTCCGTTCCTTGGGGATTATTTGTTGTAATTTGTTTTTCTTGGGGGGTAACATTGGTGGAGCGTAGACGCTGGAAGCAGAAATCTAATTTTATTACTGCAGAGGAAAAGGCATCGGTCGCGAGTCGGCATCGCGAAGAAAGCTATCGTCCGGAAGTAACAGAACACATTCAAGATCTACGGCAACAACAGCCGGTTGATTACTTACCGTTTTAGACCGAGAATGGATGTGAACATTCGCGAAATCAAGAAAACTAACACCGGGACACACTATACATCTGGAGATTGTATTTTCTGTAATCGGAAAGCGGATCTAAGAGAGCATTCGGATGTAACCGCAATTTATCTTCCCAGAACGGAAAACCAAAAAAAACTTGGAATTCCTCCAACGGTTATAGAGACTCATCGTTACCATCTAGAGGATAGTGCTGATGCTACAATTTATTTTTTGGAAAATAAAGAAAAAATATATCGCAGAATTTATATAGCTCAAGTTTTATGGGATATAATGCCTTCTATTCGTGCGAGAATTTTGGACTTAGTTGGGATTTAGATTAATCTGATTAATCCGTTTTTGGCCTCAAGTAAAAATCCTAATGGGTTTTGTAATTGAGATGTTCCAATTTTAATAAATAAAGAATCATGGGCTTCATTAAGTGTACCGTCCAATTCCGAAAGCAAAAAGGCGGTTATTCTAGGATCGGGAAATGCGTAACGCGAAAAATTGGCGGTAGAATTGATTTGAAAATATTCACAATATAAAGGAAAATCTTCATTCCAAGTCATTGGTGCACAGCTATCCCAAGGAGTACCTAAAACTCGTAATAAAATAGCCGCTAGGGAATGAATTTTACTAGAATGGGGTTCAAGGCTTGACCATAGAGCTTTTTCGTGAGCAATTCCAAGAGTGATTTCTTTTGCTCTTTGGGGGGTGGTGTTTGGCGGAATCATTAACCAGGTTTTCTTTCCTGTATCTCTTGCGTGTAAAAATGATGTTCCGACAATTGTCCCTTGATTAGCTTTGGCAAGAGAAATAATTTCTTGTAACTCGACAGGGATTGGCATTCCTTTGCGGATTCTTTGTTCCTCTTCCCAGGAGGCGGTATATTGATCTAGTTGACCGTTTTGAACTAATGCAAGCGGTAAAGTTAAACGACCGGTGCCTAACCCTAATCCAACAGTGCGAATTCCTTCCGTGGGACTTCTAGGATCTGTAACTACTCCACCTAGGGCATCTACCGCATGTCGGGCATATCCCATACCCCATCTTTTTCGTCTCTCAACAGAACGTGAAGTTTGTATTGAACTACCTTCTAAAAATTTTTGGGCACTAGAATCTTCCCATGTAAGAGTAAAAGTTGGACCGTGGCTGGCATTGATGTCAATTTTTCTGGCCCGAGCATGAACTTCTGCATTTACTGCAAGTTGTACTAAAGCAAGAGCTATTGATGGAGCTCCCCCGCCTAAAAGGTCGCCCTTCCAGTTGCCGCTACTTGTTATTTCTAGTTGAGTTCTGGCTGTGATTCCAGATTTAGCATATTCAAAGACATCACTGAGATTTCCGGGAGAATTGATTGGGTAACCAGCGACAAGTTCTAAACTAGCTGCCAACATATCTAAACGTAGTTTAAATATGCCTCCTTTTTCTGTTCCCGTATTTCGAAGTTCATTTAGTAATGTATCTATTAAAAAATGAACTTCTGGAAATTCACCATCTGGTCCAAGAACTATGTTGCTTTGTCCGTATAAAAAACTTAAGGCTCCAGGACCAATTCCATTCCACTCTGGAGTTTGCGAGCCCTCCAAAATGATACCGTTGGAATCTCGTAAGGCAGCAGGAGCAGGAATTTCTCGAACATCATAAGTTGTTAATCTCATTGGACTTGGTTTTGAATTTCCAATCTATAAAGAAAATCGCTTAGTCTAATGACGTGTACAGTAGAGTTTATTTCGGTTAACCAATTTTTGAAACGTCTAAGTGCTCTACTGTTGGCTTCGGTTATTACTGAGATACCTTTTTTGTCACCGTGATATGCCATCATTAGCGATACCGCGATTCTGTGGGTGGCAACTTTTCCGCTTGGCTCATGTAAAACTCTCCCTCCATCAAGAACTAAATCACCCACTCTGGCATTTCCCAATTTTGGAATTCTGGTCATTAAAGCGTTTGTATTGCCTCCCTTATCGTGTAACAATGCTTTTGGATGTAACGTTTGAATTCGGAGTCTGGATTCTACGGTATTGATATTTGCAGAGTGAACCAAAACAGTACAAGAAGGGTGATGTTTATAAAGATACATTAAAACGTCGTCACTCTTTTGGCTTCTATCTGGAGCTTTGGACATGTTCATGTCGACAATTGCAAGCACTGGCTGATGATAAGTTGGATCTAGCATTCTTATTGCCTCTGATGGGGATCGAGTGCGTACGGCAGCAAATCCAGCGGTTTCAAGAATTTTACTTAATTCAGTTAGTTCTTCTGGATCATCCTCCAAGACTAAGGCTTCGGCTTTATCGTTCATTTGGAATTCTCCTTATTTATGGGACATAGAACGCTCTCGCCATTGCGCCTTTTTACTTTCCATTGAAGTTTGTGGGATTTTAATGTTTGACTGGCTTGAATGGTAGCTTTGGCGGGAATTGTTAAGGAGTTTGGGTAACTGGAAAAAAGTCCTTCTAATTCTGCTGACCGTATAAACTTTTTAGAAGCTTTCAAACCTCTGGTTTCTGCTAACTTTAACCCACCCACTTCTTTATGTAAAACCGTCTGGATATCCTCGATCAGTTTTGTCCATTCTGAGGAATCATAAAAATTAGTATGAGATGGAAGGTCAGCAGGATGATTGTTTAACCAGTAAAATAAAATTGGACGGTTTTTACTCAGAGTGATAACTGGTTTAGGTACGAACTCTAAATCAGAGACGATGCCCCAAGGCCATGGAGAAATATTTAAAATATCATCTGCGTCTACAGAAAGATGTCGTACAAAAACATAATCTTTATCTAAGTAGTCTGCAAGAGCAGCCCAAAGGTTTGGGGTTTGTGAAACTACTGCCAAAGTTCTTCCAATGTCCGTTTCCATTAAGAATATGATAATGTATAAAACAGAAAAAGTGGAGAATATAAATGATTGCATTATCTGATCTGGATTTAAGGGACGTTGGAGAGTCGAGATATAATTGCTCCTGTCCGTTTCCCGGATGCAATTCTAAGCCAACTTCCTTTGGCATAAAAATTGATGATGATGGTAATGGAGGAACGTATAACTGTTTCAAATGTAATCGTAAGGGACGAATTGTCTATTTGAAAGAAAAGGGAGACAATCTCTTTCTTTTAGAACCTGGAGAAACTTTGAATGGTCACACGTATCAATCTCTTCCTTATCGTCCTGTTCAGAAAAAAGAAAAAAGTTTTGATCCACCCCCAGATGATATTGCTCAACTATTAGCGGATGTAGTAAGTATCTATCAAAAGCAATATGCAGGTTCTGAAGGTTTTGAATATTTAAAAGCTAGAGGTTTGACTAAAGAAGGTGAACCTAATAGCCCGGTAGGCGTGGGGTATGTACCTGGGGGTTATCTTCTTAAGAATGCGGGTTTAAATTTAGAACTGCTCGAATCTCTTAATCTTGTGTGGTCCAGATCTGATCCTTTTGCTAAGAAAAAGGTTGGTTTAGACAAGATGTGGAAAAGAGTAATCTTGCCCTATCAATGGCAAGAGAAAATTACGAGTCTTCATGGAAGAACTATCCAAGCCGAACATCCTATGCCGCACTTGTATACGCCTTGTCATGTTCGAATAGATAAAGATAGACCAGAAGTACATTGGGTTCGAGGAGTTTATAACGAAGAAGCTTTAAAACAAGAGAGGTTTATGATTGTAGAAGGAGCATTAGATGCGCTTGGAGCTACTATTACTGGACAAAAAAATGTTATCGCGATAGGCGGAGTAAGTAATAAAACGGCGTTGTTTACAAGAATTCGCGAAAATCAAGTTGTACACGTATGTTTAGATACGGATCAGGCCGGAAATTCTGCTTGGGAAGAGTTTAAAGAAAAGCTTGGTGATAGAGCTATAAAAGTTAGTGTTCCTGGCGGATTTAAAGATTGGGCGGATTACGCGAAAGACCGCTACGAAACCAGACTCAAAGCAGTAAATAGAAAATTAGGAAGAGCCTGACAAATCGACTCAATCTGGGCAGTAAAGATTATGGCAATAACTAGTTCCAGTTATGTAACTGTCCGCTGTATGTCCAGATGATTTCTGTAAGCTTTGATTATGTTAAAGTTCCCAGTTTCCACTTCACAAGCTAGATTAATACAGTTCTCTAGAGCCTTGACAAATCCTGCTTTGCAGGGTGAGGCAGAAAGAGAATTTTTAGCCAGCGAAATAGAACAGGAATCAACCAACCCACTCGGAGCTGCTAGCCAACGCAGCCGAGGTTCAATAGGAGCAACTTATCATGACCAAAGTTAAAAGTTTCCTAACTAGCCACGGCAAGGCTGTGGCACAGACTCTAACGGTTGCACTTTCTGCAGCTTATGCTAGTTTGGTTTATTCTTCCGCAGTTTTTGCAGCTGCTGATCTTAATCAACTGGCCCCCTCTATAACTAATACTATGGGTAAGCCACTAATTCAGATAATGGGAGCGTTTATTCCACTTGCTGCCGGACTACATGTTGTTCATAAAATGTTTGGAGAAGGTGGACAGGGTGGTTCAAAAATGATGGTAGCTGCTGAAGGTATCGGCATTTTGCTTGCGGGAATTGGAACTCTTGTTGCAATAGCTAGCTTTGGAAGTATTGCCGGAACGGGACTTCCTGGAGCCCCGTAAATCTACAATTCAATAAACACACAGGGCCTAAGTTGTCTCAAAACAACAAGGGCCCATTCTTATAAGGTAAACCATGAAACGGATATCAACCCTATCCTCTAAGTTATTCTTAGCCATAATCTTGCTTACGTTTTCGATGAGCTTGGTTCCGATTAACGCTTTTGCCGATGGTGATACCGATTCAGGTATTGCGAAGGCAGGAGACAATCACTCATTGGTGGATCTGATGAATGATGATTCTGAATTTCATATTTCTGCATGTAATGATGTTTATACCTCGGGATTTCCATGGACTATAGTACCGAGTGCGAATTGTCAAGACGCATGGTTTGGAATCTTAATTGAATATGGAGGGACCTTAAGTAAATATAAAACCCCTCCTGTTGCCGGATTAACAGATTCTTCAAATTGGAATGCTTTGAGCGGAGCTCAGCAAGGAGATTATCAAAATTTATGGGCTAGATTTCTCAATGAACATAATGGAGCAATAGGAGGATTAACTTGGTGGCAAGATGCTTATAATCATGTCAACTGTATTTATCCCGGCTCTGCTATTCCAGGACAAGAATTTATTTGTCATGTTACTCAATTTTTTTCAAATCCTATAAAGAATTTTACTCAGTGGTTTGCAGCTACAACAGGTCCACAAACTTGTACGCCTACTAATCAAAACTGTAACGTTGGTACACCCTCCGGGTTTTTCTCTCAAATGATCATGGGAAATATTCAATTAGATCTGAATAACGACTTGAATGTAGTTGGTGGAGGTAGCGGAATATATCATGCGTTATGGGGTATTTCTTTAGCATTTGCAGCCTTTATTGCGGCTTTGGCAGCCGGAGCTAGGGTTGTAAAAACAACCATGGAAAGTAAGGGAAGAACCAATATGGCAGCCTATATGGACATACTAGTTAGACTTGTTGTTTTCATTGGGCTAGGTACTTCAAGTCTTTTTATTTTAAATTGGTTGGCGCAACAATCTTCAACTTTTGGAGGGGAATTGTTTACTGGCTTTTTAAGCAGTTTAAATTCTCTTTCTGGTAGTGGATGCCCTGCTGGCGTTGGGTTGGCAATAATAGGAGCTGTTGTCGCGGCGATAATAGTCGCAGCTTTGGCAACTGGAGCTTGGATTATTGTGATAATACTTCTTATTCCAATAATTATATTGATGATTTATGTAGCTATACTTATGATTACAAGGTTTTTGATTTTATCTTTCTTGTCAGTGGTGGCTCCCATAATAGCCTCTGTTGCAATTTATGATCATAAAAACCCGATTGTTAGTTGGTGGTTTACCACGATTACTGGGGCTTTAATGGTTCCTATTGTTGTAGGTACGGTTGCGGGAATTACTTTGGCATTGTGTGTAGGATTAGTGGGTGGAGGAGTAGCGAAAGGAGTATGTGATGGAGTAGCCGCAGGCTCAGGAGGTGCTATTTGGGGTTCAGTTCAGGTAGGTCCAATAGCTGGAATGATTATTTTTCTTGGAGGGTTATGGATGATGGCCAAAGCAATTAAAGGCCTTACATTTACTGCCTTTAGTCATGGATCTGCAACACATGCTATAGAGGGAGGGCTTCAAGGAATAGCTTGGGCTCCAAGAGCAGTTGCTAATCTGGCCGGACTGCCGGGAACGGGTAAGGTAGGAAAAGCGTTAGCGGCGAAGTTTGGCCGAGGAGCCGGAGGCGCAGGAGCGGCAGCAGGAGGGCTTAACAGAGCTACTGGTAATCTTGCTCCGGAAACTAGGGATCGTATCCTAGGAACTCTCAAGGCGCCAGAAGGTAAAGACGCCGTCAAGCGCGCCAATAGCGCCTTTTCCCAGACAGAGTCTCAAACGCTATGGAAAGATTACAATGGCAAGGACGATCCCGAAGCGCGAGGAGCGTATGCTATAGAGATGCGAGACGGAAAGAGTGGCACCGCTGAACAGCAAAAACTAGCTGCGAGATTTTGTGATAATTTGGGCGCAATAGATCTTAATTCCCGACCATTTCCGCCGCATACACCGACGCCGCCTACGCCACCGCCACCGCCGACACCGCCACCCAAGTACCGACCGAATCCTACAGGGCCAACACCAACCCGATCACCAGAGGGACATCTTCTCGATAGTTCTGGACATATAATCGATAATTCTGGAAATGTCAACCGTGAACCTGGAAGAGGTAAGAGATGAAGCCGATAAGCGTACCTTTACAGGTTGATAGTCAGGTAAAAATTCCAGTCGGACCCTTTACGTTACCATTACGTACAATTGCCCTTTTGCTTGGTGCTACACCATTATTACTGGTGGCCTTAAAACTTCCTCTTCCTGGAGTTGGGCGTTTTATTTTGGGAATTTTTCTTCTGTTTACCGTAGGAATGATTTCTGCTCCAACTAGAGAGGGGATTTGGATTGGAACATGGTTGATCTTTAAAGGGATAGGATTTTTGCTGCCTTTAACCTTTTCTACTAACCGAACTGCTAGAGGGAAGGTTAAAATTTTACCAAATGCCGTGCTTCTGGATAAGGCGAAAAGTTTTAAGGTCCCTAAGCTTGTTAAGCATCTGTTGGGGTTGATTAGAATAAAAGAAATTGAAGAAGGGTATTTTAGAATAGTGCCAGGAGGTTGGCGAGTAATGCTTAAAGTTGCTGGCCCTACGGCTTCTATTAATAGTGAATCATATGCGGCTTGGTGTCAAGAAATTTTAGGATGGATTAAAGCTGTTGATTGTCCGGCACAACTTCTCGCGATAGCAAATCATTATGATCGGCAAACTGCTCAAGAAACTTATGACGAAGAATTTGTTGGTCCTGATACTTTGCTTAAGCAATACGAACGTAATTTAGTCGGTGACGTAGCTGCTCAGAGTTTAGCGGTAGATTTGTATGTTGTTTTTTCTCCAGGAATCGCAGCAAAAGATGGAGTTCCTGACGGGGCACATGTTATGCATCTTAATCGGACTGTTGACGCTGATGAAAATGAGGTTGGAAAAATCATGACAAAAGCTCAAAATATTGCTGCAGGAAGTGGATTAGAGGTATGGCCTGCTACGGCAAAACAAATTAAAGAGATCACAAATAGAACCGTGATTGGTGCTAGTGAAGTTCTGGTTGGTAGCGATTCCGTTATTGTTGATGGAGAATGCCATGTCTATGGAGCGGTCACAAAATTGGCTCCGGCTATATCTTACGGAACTTTAGCGAGAGCTCTGCTTGGTGCCTGTTCTCAAGGAGTGGCCAGCTTACATCTTATTCCCGTTGATCCTCAAGAAGCGGTAAAAAAACTTTCGGGAGAAAGGGCTAAATATAAATATGCTGCTCAAAAAACTGATGATGTAGATGTTGAGTATGCTTTACGAGATACTGAAGATTTACTTAGTTCTATTGCGGGAAGATTAGTTTCGGTTTGGCGAATCGCAGTTTCGGTTGACGTAGCTGCGCCAACTAAGAAAGAGTGTGATTTGATTTTTGAGCAAGTGGATGCAGCATTATCTATTTCTGGGCTTAAGATAGTTAGAACTACTGTGCCTGCTTTCAGACATGCGTTTGCCAGTGCTCCAGGATGTGGTCCACTTGGAAGATCTTTGATTATGACTACTGATGGAGCTGCTGGGTGCATGATTCCAGCGGTGGCTACTCCTTTTGGAGATGTACGCAATCCTCTTGTGGGCTATAACTACATGATTGGTTCTCCTGCCTACTATTCTATTTGGAATAGTCCTAATTTCAATGCATTAATCGTAGGTAGTTCAGGAGCAGGAAAATCCGCCACTGCTAAATGTTTACTTATGAGACATGCGGCTCAAGGTGCAAGAATTATTGTACTGGACCCTGAATCTGAATATGAAAAAGTGATGATGTCATTGGGCGGCAATTTTTTCGAATTAGGAAAAGATAGTTTGAATGTTTTAGCGTCTGGTTTAAATTTGCCACCAGATAAAGGTGCTGGAGAAGTTGTTGATGCTTTGTCGGTAATGTGTGGTGACGAAGTCGGTTATCAAGACGGTCGGCCAATACGTAGATTACCCGCTGGTGACAAAGCTAGACTCCACACAGCCCTTGCAACATTTTATGAGAAGGTCATTGAACACAATTTGCAAAGGGAACCGGTGCTAACAGATTTTGTTAATTTTTTAAATACCACAATACTTTCGACAATGCCTGAAGGACCACAGCGAGATAGATGGCAGGAAATTGTTGATAGATTAAGAGGCTTTACACAAGGGGCTAAAGCAGGAATTTTTAATAAACCAACAAGCTTTAATTTAAATAGTCAGGCCACAGCAATTGGCTTCAGAGAAATGTCTTTGCAATATAGTACTGATCTTACTCCGGCCTTAGCCGTAGTACTGTCAGCTATTATTCAAATCGTAAGTAAACGACAACAAAAAACCATCATTTTTGTCGATGAAGCGCATCTACTTTTCCATGATCCTGATGCAGGGCAGGTATTGGATCAATTGGTTAGACGAGCGCGTAAATCTGGAGCTGCAGTATGGTGTGCTACTCAGGCGGTTGAAGATGTTTTAGAAACAGATCTTGGGAGGACCATTGCTACGAACTCTGCCACCAAGCTTATTTTGGGACTAGAAGCGTCTGTTGCGGATCGAGCAAAAGAAGCGTTTCTATTGACAGATGAGGAAATGAGCTATCTTTCACCACGATATACTCCTGGAAGGGGAGTTCTTATCTCCGGAGAGGAAAGGGCCGTTATTAGTGTTGTTCCTGGTGATCATCTCACGTCTGTTGTGTTCACCAATGCGGCGTAAAAATGGCAGCCCCAATTATAGCGGCAAAAATCGTAGCAAAACTTGCTACATCCAAAGAAGGACGAAAACTTGTCATGTTTGTGGTTGGTGGAATAATAGCCCTTATGATTATTCCTGCGATAATAATAATTGCGGTGATTGCAGCAGTTATTGGAGCCTCGGTTCAATCTCAAGCCCAAAATAATTTACAGGGTGGTGGTGCGACCTGTAAACAGACCATTGTTGCCTCTGCTCAATTAATATCTGATGCAAACAGTGCAAGTAATTCCACTGGAGTCTCAGCTGCCGATTTGTTAAAGGTCACTTGTGTTGAAACTGCATGGGGGCGGGCTCAATATGCTTATCCTGGAGCTGCAGAAGCCGTCGATTATGCTTTACATAATGGCATGCCTCTTATGGACTCAAATAAGATTGCACCAGGGGAAAAAACTGCTGTCGAGTTGGGGTTGACAGATGGTCGAGTGTTGACAAATTGGACAGGTGGACCGATCTCGGGCGGTGGAGTAGAACAGGCAATAGGCTTTGCTCAATTTTTACCAACAACTTGGTCGGGGTATGCAGCAACGGCTTTATTAGGCAATCTATTGGATCATACTCCTGACCCTTATGTTCCTTTTGACGCAATGACTTTAACAGGAATGTATTTAAATCAACTGGGAATTAAAACAAACGAGATAAAAGCTCTTTGCTATTATGGCGGAGCAAAGCATGCATTTGATACAACTGGAACTTGTGATTATTATAAACAGTTTCAGGATCCTAAGCTTTTTACCTATACGGGCGGTACTGGTTCTGTTAGTGCACTCCTTACTTCTTTGGTTCATCCTGATCAAGCTACTAGTGCAGGACTGCTTATTCCTTCAGGACCGGCATTTCTGCCGATCTTTCAAAATGCTCCACAGCCAAATGGTTTTCCTAATGCGTTTCCCGCCGGTTGGTGTACTTGGTGGGCGGCTAGAAATCATCAACTACCAGTAGGAGTAAATGGAGATGCTGGTGATTGGGGAGCTCAAGCTAAACAAGCCGGTATGGTTGTATCTAACACTCCTACGGTGGGAAATATAGTATCCTGGCCTAGAGCGTCTTATCCAACATATGGACACGTTGGTGTTGTGATAGCTGTTTCCAGCAATACTTATACTGTTAGCGAAATGAATTATACTGGGTTTGATCAAGTGGATCAAAGAATAGTTAACTTTCCGGACCCCAAGAACCCAGTTTTTATACAATAAGAGATACCATAGGAGATAGATGTTACTTATTAAAGATTCGCCAATAACTGCTCCAGCAGAAGCTGAGCGACTGGTTGCTTCGTTATGGCAACTTTCTGTTGGTGCGGCTTTGGGCCTTTATATAATTGGAATGGCTGGAGAGGAACCGATGCTCGGGGTTCATTCTTCTCGCGAGGATGTTGAAGAAGCTGCGGCTGATCTTGTAGCGGGCGAAGTAGAAGGGAGAGTTCTCTATGGAGGACATATTCCAGAACTCATATTATCGCAACGTGAAGTAAGTGCTCTGCGAATGATTCCGAGTAGCCGAAATTTAAGAGATCATTCAAGCACGTGGGGGTGGCAAAAAGTTGATCCACTTAAAGCAACTTATAATTTGCTGGCAAGATTAGATGCTAGAACTTTTGGTGGACAAAGAATGGTTTATGGAAAAGGTTCTATTGCTGGTATTGGAATGGTGTTTCGCTCTTTACCCGATCTTAACTGTTTGAGTTGCATTACAGCTTTTGCCTCTGGACAAGATGCAAAGTATACAGCCTCAAAAGTGGCAGCTAGTTATGCAGGAGTAGGGATTAAACTTCGCTCGCCAATAATGCCACGTAAGGCCGTGGAAAGATGTTTGAGCGCTAGGATGGGCAGACCTTGGGTAACCATCCGGGCCGACGAGGCAAGTATTTTCTGGCATCCAAGATTTGAAGAGAAGGTGGCTTAATGGGAACGCCTGACGTTCAAGTTGGAGTTAGCGAACAAAAAGAGCCCATTAAAATTCAGGCTGAGCATCGGCCGCGCGGCATGTTAATTGTCGGGCAGCCGGGCTCGGGAAAGTCATCGCTCCTGGGCGAGCTTGTGCTTCAAGATATCAAGGCCGGGGTTGGAGTCTTGGTTCTCGATCCACATGAGCTCGTCCGGGATCTATTAAGACGCATTCCCCCAGAAAGAGCAAGGGATGTAGTTGTTTTATCTCTTATTCCTGATGAAACTCCTCTTTGGCCAGTATTAGATGTTGCAAGATCTGATGATGAAGCTTTGGTCGTAGCTGGTTTGCTAGTAGATGCTTGGCGTGCACAGTATGGAGATGAATCGGTTGGACCACGTGCCGTAAGTATTTTATCTCATGCCTTGAGTTCTATTCCAAGGTCTGTGTTGAGTCCTGTGGAACTACTGTCAGTACTTTCTTGGAAAGATTATCGTCGCCAAGCAATTGACAGGATGGAATTAGATGGACTAGATTTCGGGCTAGACACTTTTTGGAACGGCACGATGGGACAACTTGGAGAAAGAACAGTTCAAGAGTGGGCCCAAAGTACGGCAAATAAAATTGCTCCTCTAATTAATCACCCATGGCTTAGAAGAGCAACCTGTGGAACTCCTCAAGCTCGTCAAGGAGGTAATACAACTCTGGTTGGGAAAGCTTTCTTAGATGATCTTAATTTGGAAAAAGCGATTTGGGTTAGAGACAGTACTGTTATTGCTAATAGGAAAGGAGAGTCGGATCAAGCAGTAGTAAGGCTTGCTGATGAGCTTATGGAGTATATGCTAACCCATGCTGCTGGTGGAATCATAAAATCAAAAGCTTTTCCGAACGGTATAGATGTTGGCGATGTTAGAATTAAATCTGATTCTCAGGATCAGACTCTTATGCTTCCTACTGAAGAAGAGATTGCGACCTATGGTTCCAGAATTTCTGAGCATGTTCGGCGTAGGCGTCGAAGAAGAGCCTGGACAAGGTTTGCGGATTTCGATTTATTAAAGAGAGGAGTTCAAGTCAAAGAAGCTATTGATTTGGCAGATCTGCTAGATGACGGGAAAATTATATTAGTGGAAGTTCCAGAAACTTATGGTTCTGAAGTTACAAGGATTACTGCTACTTTTGTTTTATTGGCTGCCATGGTAAGAGGTATTAGACAGTTATCATTACCTCCTAAGAGACGAGTACCTGTCAGCATATATGTGGATGAAGCAGAGCTATTTATGAGTGCAGGGATCGAAAGAACTTTAGCTGAACTTCGAAAGGCTGATGTTTCAATAACACTTGCCGTTCAAAGATTAGGGCAGTTAGGTGGAGTAAACGCACATCTGAGAAAAGGTGTTGTAGGAACAATTGGAACTTTGGTTTCTTTGATTCCTGGACGTGAAGAATCTAAGGAAATGGCGGATTTAATGAATCTTGAGCGTAAAGATATAGAATCAATAGGAAGAGGAGAAGGTTATATTGCTGGATTACGAAAAGATTGGGGAATGGAAGAAGCCAAAAAATTCAAATTTCCCAACATTCGGGCCATTGAAGAGGACAAGAGTGGAGAGATTCGTAAAAATTCTTTGGAAAGATATTGTCAAACGCAAGAAGAGGCTGACGATGTGTATCGAACCAGGGTTAGAAGGATCCGTTATACCTTTGGCAGGGCTCGGGCTCGTCAGGTTCAAGTCATTCATGGCGTACAACCTTGATAGTGCTTTTGAATGCCTTAGAATATAGGTAAGGAGTTCAGATGAAAGATTTTTATAACCTTCCAAAAATTGCGATAGGGGGCGAACAGGCTTCGGGAAAAACAACCTATGCACAGAGTCTTGCGGGTGAAAATGTTATTCCTTTTCATTTAATTGAACCTCTTCGGCGCAACTTTTTACTTTTAGGGAAAAAAGAAGGCGAAGATTTTAGTCGAGAGGATTTAGTTGATTTAGCAAGACCTTTAAGAAAAAGAGCTGGACGACAGGCATTGGCGCAATTGACCTGTGAAATACTCAAAGAAATGGATTTATCCGAATATGACAAGATAGTGGTCGAAGGGGTTAGACTTCCAGAAGAAGGACAATATTTATTAGGTCAAGGTTTTGAATTGATTTATATGGAAACCCCTGAAGTAATTAGAAATGAGCGTGTTAGTAAAAGAGGTAACGACAGTAAGGATCCTTTAGCTCCAGAGCTTGTTAATCTAAAAAAACTTGCTACAAGAATTGTCCAGTTTAAAATTGAAATGTCTAAAGAAGGCGAGGCTATAGGTCTTGAATAAAGATATGAAATATTCAGGATATGCAGTGATTGGCCCAACTAAATCAGGAAAATCAACATTTTCAATGTTGCTTGCGGATAGCGATACCTCTAAAATTTTCCATGTTATGCAACCTCTTAGAGATTTACTTTACATGGCTAAAGATGGAGAGACTACTGATAAGAGGACAGAAAGGGACGAACTGGTTGAATACACTAAGCTTTTACGAAAACATGCTGGTCCTTATGCCATCATGAACATAGCCAAACATATGACCATGAATAGAGAAGGAATGATTATTGACGGTGTTCGCAGGCTTTCTGAAGTTAAATATCTTTTGAACAATAATTATTATCTGATTTACGTTGAGACTTCTAAGGTATTGCGCGATAAACGAATACACGAAGCTGGAGAAGCTCCAGAGAATTTGCCTTTTGAAAAAGAGGTAGAGAAACTTAGAGCTTTTTGCCATAAAACAGTATACGGAGATATTCCTGTAGTTATGACAGTAGAAGAAATCTTGACTCCAGATGTTAAAGAGTTAAAACCGCCGGATATAGTTCTTCAATAAATGAGTGATAGAGTTCAATTATGTCTCAATTGTGCAATAGAGTTGTTATTACATGATTGAATTTGGTATATTGCTATGACACTATCCTGTTCATAAAGGAGATCCCCTGAATGCCAAGACGTACTGCCCCAAAACCACCCGTTGAAATATTTGCTTTTTCTGTTCCGGAGAAATTACAAAACGTAGAATCTTCTTGTCAAGAGTGTATGATTCCTGTAAAACCTTCGGGCTATGCAGCCGGTAAACTTATTTATAAATGTGATAATTGTGGTCTTAGATTTAAAGCTAACACGTCGGTTGTCCGAGAAGTAATGCCAAATTTAAACGAAATCCATTCGGTTATTATGGCAGGACGAAGAGATATTATCTAATCAAGAATTGAGATAAAAGACCTGGGCTAATAACCTAGGTCTTTTTTATTTCTTTTCTTCAGATTCCAAAATTAGAGTTGGGTTGGCCCTACGAGAGAGTGCTATGCGGCGCACATTTTTATCTACCTCGACAATGGTAGCTTCAACTTTGTCTCCTAAATTCAAAACTTCTATTGTTTTTTCTACTGGTTCATCGGCCAATTCTGTAATGTGAATTAAACCTTCAAGATCATCTTCAAATTTTATAAAAACTCCATAATCTTTGATTTTGGTTACCACTCCCGTAACCTTTGATCCAACTTTATATTTGTCGTCAGCGCCAGCTGTTTGCCAAGGATCTTCGGTGGCTTGCTTTATAGATAAAGAGATACGTTGCTTTTCGAGATCTATGCCAACGATTTTTGCAGTTACTTCACTACCAGGAGTGGCGATGTCATCAACGTTTTTAACCCTCCCCCAAGCTAGTTCGCTTATGTGTGCAAGTCCGTCAATTCCATCGATGTTTATGAAAGCTCCATATGTTGTAGTGTTGACTACTTTGCCCGTGACAAGATCTCCAATTTTAACTCTTGCTAGGAGTTTATCCCAACGCAGTTGCCTACCGTCTTCAAATAGAACTCGTTGGCTAACTATGACACGGTTACGCTTTCGGTTAACTTCAAGAAGTTTAACGTGAATATTTTGATTGATTAAATCCTTTGGATCGATATCTCGTGCAACTTGCCCAATAGGAAGAAATCCCCGTAGTCCCATAGCTCTTACTACAACTCCACCTTTGTTGACTTGCTGTACTTCTACTTCGATAGGTTCTCCAGCGGTTCCCGCAAGCTCAAGTGCTGTCCAGTCACCTTCTGCTTGTGCTTGACGATAAGAGAGAATCAGATGACCATAGTCATCTTCGGCTTTTAGAACAAGAACCCGAATTTCCTCGCCTACCTTTAAATGCAATGTTTCTTCATCTTTAGCGTTTATTTCCCTATCCTCGATTATTCCTTCAGATTTCCCACCGACATCTACTAAAATTTCTTTATCCGAAACTTGTACAACCGTTCCGTTTAAAATTTCTCCGGTTTCTACAACTGGAATTCCTTCAGTATTTAGATCTAAATAATCCTGCATTGTTAAGACAGAGTCTAAGTTCACGCTATTCAATTTGATTCTCCTGTTCTATAATTCGGATATAACCATTGCGACTATCTTTGGTTGAGTATACTATTTTATTGGATAATGAGCAAGTATACAAGAGCTAAACGAAATAAGAAAGGAAAACACTAGATGAATCCTGCGGAATATTCAGCGGTTGTTGTTTTTGAAAAAGGTCAATGGATAGCAATCTGTCCTCAATTGTCGATAGCATCTTTGGGGACAACGAGCGAAAATGCTATAAAAAATCTTCAAATAAGTTCCAAAGAAAGGATTAAAGAATCAGAGTTATGGGGCTTTTCTCCAATAAATCGTTTTCCTACAAAAGTTCTGCGTGATAAATGTCAGATTAATGAAGTTTTGTTTTGCTCTTTGTTTTAAGAATAGAAAAATTAGGTAAGAGGACTAATGTCAAAAAGATGATGTTTTTCTCTAACTTCTTTAGTGATAGAGATGGTGGTGTTGAGTATTGTTTTATAGTCAGGTAAAGTGGAGGATACTTTAAGCAGGGCATGGAGTTGTTTAATAAGTCTATCCTTTCGTTGCATTTCTTGACGGACCTGATCTGAAAGCCTGAAAAATACGTCTGGCAGCGCGTAACTTTGGGTTCTTAGCTCTAAAATATCTCCCTCATATTGATTTAATATGGTATTTAATTTTTGAGAACTTTCTTCGACTACTAAACTTTTCTTGGTTTCCTTTTCAATAGTTTGCAGAATTTCTAAAATAGATTCTTCAAGTTGTCCGATTTCAGCTAAATCCCAGCGATACCTAGTATCCCAATCTCCGCGTTTTTCGCCTGGTTTAGAATAAGCTCGCGTTGCCTGTCTGCTTTTTTGATGACATAACGCATCGTAGGCGCGTCGCTGTTCTGGATCGGTTAGAACTTGTTTAGCGTCTCCAAGAATGGTCATAGCTTTGGCCCAAGACTCTTGATCGAAATCGGCAATGTGACGATCTGGATGAACGGCCTTAGCTTTACGCCGATAAGCTTTTTGAATTTCTTCTGGAGTAGCTTTTGGAGTAACCCCTAAGAAAAAATAGTAGTTAATTCTACCCTGTGAAGATTCTGGCAAAGAAGTGTTACGACTTAATTGTTGTTCATATCTTTCAAGTGCGGCCCCTGTAATAGACTCTGCTTCTGTTTTAGAGGCCCCTAATAAAAGTAAGCGTTGTTCGACTTCTTCTGGTTTTAGTTCAGAATGTAGTTGGATAGCTTTGAGAAGTAGTTCATGACGATTACTCATGCTTAATTTCTTAGTTTTTCGTAAACGGGAAAAGATATTACCCATGCGAATAGTTTACTACACTAGCCCTTTTGTAACCAATTAAATTAAAACGTTAAGGGTTTGAGATACAAAAAGTATAAATTTAACTAGTTTTTACATCCTGATGGGTATGCATCTGCCAGTACTTGGATTTAGACTGATTACATAGGAGATTTTAAATGGGTCGTAGAAAAACACTGGTTTCGGTAGCACTTGCAGGGATATTTCTCATAGTTGCGGGACTGATATTTGTTCAAGCAACTGGAGGGAATAGAAATTATAGAACTGTTTACCGAACAATTCATGAAATAAGTGCGGGTACACTTTTGACTTCCGAAAACGTAGAACCAATTCCGATGCCGGTATCTAATGACGATATCAATCTTCTTAGCTCAGATCCTCGTGGATCAAAAAGAGCTGGGCATCAGATTGACTCTCATTCCCCCTTAAGAAGCGATGACGTGATCGCTGCCAATTCAAAAGTAGAAGTACCGATAAATATTAAAGGAAGCGTAAAAGTGGGCGATACGATTGACCTATTTTATTTGGATGGAACTAAGATGCTTTTGATTGCTAAAAACATTCCCTTAGTTAGCAGTGGTGTGGCTCTTGTTCCCGTTAGTCAGGAAATTGATTGGATTACATTGGCGGCGAACGGGGTAACTTTATATGCTTCAAAAGGAACAGGATTAGATTTGAATCCACCAACCGATGGGGTTGGTGTAAGTGATGCGATTAGTCAATTGAGCGGCAGTGCAAGTTCTGGCCCTCCTAAATAAGGAGAAGATATAATGCCAGACGTCGTGTGCGTTTTGACTCCCAGAGCGGGACAGGGTTCTACAACTTTTGCAACTGCTTTAGCTTGGGAAGCTGCCGAATCGCTTAGAGTTGTTTTGATAGACGCAGATCCTCAAGGTGGACTTATTTGTGATTATCTAGTTTTGAAACCGGAGGGACAAATAGGAATAACTCAACTTTCGGGTCCTCGCCATATATCTGCAGATTCCATCATGGAAAACTCTATTCGTGTAGAAAAGCGACCTAATTTGCGAGTGGTTCCAGGTATTGGTCATGGATATTGTGGCTCTGGCGTGGCTGTTTTTTTGAAAAAGTTTGATGAAAATCAAGCCGATAACTTTTATGTAGAAACTCAGAGAAGACGCCCTTCTATTTCTATGAATCGTCTTGACGCTGATTTGGTTATTGTAGATTTGGGTGCTCCTTTAGCTCATCCAGATTTACAAAATCCTCAAAAAGTTGCGGAAGTAATAACCTCAGTTTTCCATAGAGTAATAGTAGTGATGAGAGATACCCCGGGAATGTTGGTTCATAATCTGAGAGTTTTACAGGCATCAAATTTAGCAAAAGGCGATGTTGTTTTAGTACACGAAAAAGGCGGTGATAAAGAAATGAGAAAGGCGGTTCAAGATGCTCTGCGACATAACGTCCCAAATTTGTCATTGAGTGTTGAGTGGGCTTGGAAGCCTGATTCAGCTTTGAAAGCTATGCATGAAGGGCGAGGAATGCCTGCTTCCGGGTTAGCAAAAAGCTTAGATTTTACGAGGATGTTGTAGAAAATGTTAGAGAAAAAGCTTCATAGTATACCTTGGCCTACTCTTGGGGACGGCGCAGATATTGCTGAAAAGATATCCAAGATTATTCAAGAAAATAGAGGGGATGCTCCTCCAGATGTTGAGGATGAAGAAAATTTAGAAATAGATGTACAGAGTGTGGTTGAGCAAATCATTCAGCGTCCAGTAGAATATAGTGTTTCACCAGCCGTTGCTGCAAGACTTTCAACTGAGCCGGACTATCGTCGAGTTGTTGTTGTTGCGGGAATGGTACGAGCTTCAAGATTATGGCCTCTTTCTCTGCTAATTTACATTCCTCAAGGGATTGAAGAAATTACTTGTTTTTCTCATAAGGAATGGACTGTTAGACAAAGAGGTAATAAAGCTTTGCTAAAGGCAGAGGGGAATCCGTTCGCGAGTGATGAACAGGTAACTCAACTTCTAAGAAAAATAGTCTCAATGCCAGGAGTTACGGGTAACAAAGCCTTAACGGAAGCTGAACCTATGGCCGAAATTCAATTTGGAACTATTATGAGATTATCTTGTGCGATTGATCCTGTTGTTTCTAGTAGAGATGATGTAGTAGCTGCAATTCGTTTACCTCAAGCTGGACGGTGGAAAGATCTGGGGGTTTATGTAAAAGAAGGAGTGATTACTCCTGGAGTAGCTACCTTTTTAGCCGCTTGTATCGATGCACGATTGAATATACTTATTGCAGGTGGAACTAATACAGGAAAGACAACTTTACTCAGGGTTCTTGCTGGCAGAATCCCAAGTGATGAAACGGTAGTAGTTATAGAAAAAGGTGCTGAACTTAATTTAAAAGCAGAGAAAGAGCCTGGTGTTCCTTGGGTTCGATTGGTCATTCCGCTGGCAACGATTCCTTCAGTTTCGCAACATAGTGGTAGACGAGAGGGTGATGGGGCAGGAATTACGATGGGTGATTTAGTATCAGCGGCTCTTCGCTATACTCCGGATCGCATAATTCTAGGAGAGGCTAGAGGGTCAGAAATGGCTGAGTGTTGTACGGCTATGACCAGTGGACATGACGGCTCAATGGTAACAATACATGCAAGTAGTGCTAGACAATCCATAGATAAAGCGGTTAGATACGTAATGCAACATCCAGATTTTAGAGGGAATAGAGATGCGGCTGCAGAACTGGTCGAAGAGGCAGTCGAGGTTGTTGTACACCTTCGACTTGGAAGGGACGGTAGCCGTAGAGTTTCTGGAATTTTAGCCGTAGAAGAAGGAGGGAATAGGCACGATATATATAAGGAAGGCAGCCATGGCCTAGAAAGAAAAACAAGATCTATTGAGGACTTGTCTCGACTAAAAGATCGTCTTGATGGAATGTTTCTGAATAACGAGGTTCCAGAAGCATGAATATATTTAACCTTAATCCTGCATCTCCTGTTCTGTTTTGGGCCGAAATCCTAGGCCTTTTGGCTATCGGATCTGCACTAGTTTGGTTTCTTTACGATGCCCCAACTGAAATAGGAATTGGCAACTTTAAAAAATTTTCCCAACCTTTTATAGAAAACGAGAAAGATCTTGCTGGAGGACTTGGATGGGAATTTAGGACATGGGTAATAGTAAGAGTTGCTGGCGCCGTTGTGGGTATACTTGTTGGGATTTGGAGTGGTGTTGTAGTGGCCATACTTGGTCTAGGAGCCATGGGAATTTTGGGATTACCTTGGGTTTTAAAAGCGGTTTCAGAAAAGAACAAATTAAAATTGGAAAGAGTTCTTGTAGATTCTGTTCGTAAACTACGAGACGCAATGGAAGCAAATACCGCCTTTGACCAAGCTCTAAGAGACTTGGCTGAAAACCCTCCGGATGAACTGGCTTATATGTTAGCTCCTCTAAAAGGAGATTCGCTTATTGCGGATGGTTTGGTTGAAGCTAATAAAAGAGCTCGCTCTTCTTTAGCAAGTTTAATTATAGTAGTTTTCTTGATTTCAAGAACCAGAAATCAAGAAGCTCTTAAAAATATTTTAAGTGATGTTTTGATTCCGGTGTGTAGTTCGGCTTTGGCAATTGGAGAGGAAGCTTCGGTTACTAGTAGTCAACAAAGAACGATTATTTATATAATGGTTGGGATCATGGGGGGGGCTTTTCTGTGGGTTAGTGGTGTGACTTCTATGCACGAATTTTATACAAATATAGCTGGACAAATTACCTTGATAGTTATTGGGGCAATGTTTATGGGTTTGGTATATGCTGTAAATAAACTTATGAAAAGCCCAGATTGGACAAAATGGGATATATCTTCTATGAAGAAAGTTTTTGAGGGAACTGGAATTGTTTGATTTTTTCGCCAAATTTGTTTTTGAGTTCATTTTGCTTATCTTAGGATTGGGATTTGTGGCTATTTTGTGGCAGTTAGAAGCTTTTGACGCTCCTAATGTTGCTTCTGCCAAAAAACTTCTAAGAATGAGAGGTTTGGTTGATGTACGTCCTTTACCAGAAAGAGTTGGAGCAAGAGTTCCTTTGTTCCAAAAGATTTTGGTAAATGCTAATATTTCACGGCTTTTGGCTGTTGCAGGCAAAAATCAAACCGTTGGACAATGGGTAACCGGAATGGCAGGCGTAACCTTTTTGGTTATAGTAGCTCTAAGTTTAGTTTATATAGTAACTCAGTTTGTTTTAGGCTCACCGATGTATCCGTTTTTTCTTATTCCTATAGGTGGTGGAGTAACTGTTATTCTTTATGTATTTTCTTTACGTAGTGCCGCAAGAAAGAGGCAACAAGGAATTGGTATAGAGCTTGGAGACATTCTTGTTTCTTTGGGAGTATTAACAGGCCCTGCTGGAATGCCTATTGAAGATTCTTTGTTGACCATGTCCAAATGTACAAAAGAGCAATATTTATATCAACTACTAAAAGATAGGAGTTGGGAGTATCGAATTGATAATCCCAGAGGATTGGTTAAAAGTAAACCCAGGACGCAATTTCAGGCTTTTGCCGCGATTGCTAAAGAATATGATCTTCCGCTATTTAAAGCTCTTTCTGGAACAGTTCGTTCCACGACGGTAAAAGGTCTTAATCCATTACTTCAATATACGAACTTAGCTAAAAGTGTATATGAAAGTCGTCTGGGAGAAGCCAAAGTTGAAGCTGCAAAAGCAAAAATCAAATTGACCATCCCTGTAGCGGGAATGATTCTTCCTCTAATGATTCTTTTGACGGCTCCGCTGGTATATGCCATTGTAAAGGGGTTATCTGGATAATATTTTCAAAACTCAAGCTAAATTAATAGAGAATGTTAGACTTGGAACTATTGAGGTTTAAAATAAATGTTAAAAAGAGCATTAGGGTCTATTTGTCTTTCGGGTTTTATGGCTTTTATTACGGTTAGGGTTTTGGGTTTACCTGATTTTTCTTCAGCAATAGCCTTTTTAAGTGGTTCAGGAATTACTGCCAGTAATTCGCTTGCAACTATTGATTTGATAATTTGGTTCATTGTGGGTTGCATTCTAATTTTTAATATTATAAATACTTTAAGAAAAGTTTCGGGGCAATGGGAAATACGGCTAAAAAGACGTCAACAAGCTTGGGGGATGATGGCTATAGGAATCTTAGTATTGACTATAGGTTTAGTTCGTCACTACGGACCGGGAGATTCAATTTGCTGTGGAAACATTAATGAAGCTAGGCAAGTCAATATCGGTAAATAATAAGAAAAGAATGGCAGATTATTTAAGCTGTTATCATTGCATCTTAAACGGAACTAGCCGATACTATATAAAGAGCAAAAAGATGTTTAGGAGATTAATTGCTTACTGAACCTAAAGCCATTAGTTATACATTTATTCTTCTCTTTGATCAGGAGGAAGCTGAAGAGTGCCATAACTTAATGTTAAGGGGCAAAAATTCGGACTGTGATATTCCTACCTTCATTACGGTTCCTGAGGTTTCCGGGGTAGAATTTTTCAGTACTGATCCTGACGTTTTGGAGGAGGTAAATACTTGGTGGGAAGACAATATTTTTTTTGATGCTCGCCCGGTTTTTTTAGCTGTTCATGAAGAAGGCCTAGATAAATGGATTGCAGGTCTAGATGGAGATTTTTTCATAGGCGTTCCAAACGAGGAATTACAAAAGCATTATGCCGATTTACGCCCAGACATTAAAACAATTGTATCCATGGACCCAGCAGAAATAACAGAATTTGCGATGCAAACTTTTCTTAGTGAAGATGTAGTTGAATCTGTTTTTAAAACTGAATTTCGATTCAAAAATTGGTGGCTCCAAACACCTCCACCAGAAATTACTGAAATTAGGTCCACTCGTATTTCTCGTGATGAAGATAACGACGAGGACGAGGAAGACGACGAAGAAAATGAAGCCGACGATGAGGATGACGAAAGCTCCATTAGTGAAGAAGAGTTTCGGAGTTATATTCAGGAACAACTAAAAAAGAGAGAACAAAGTGCAGGAGAACCGTCCAGAACTTCTGAATCCCGACGGGAAATTGCTGGTCGGGAACAGGGGCCAAGACCTTTTGTCCGTGCTCCACGAGACAGAGTTCAACCTGGTAGGCGTCCTAGACGTCCCGTAGACGATGATGATGATGATGAAGATGACGAAATGCCGGAATTTATCCGTAATCTAAGGGGAGAGGATCGAGAAAAGGCAATGCGTGATTATGCAGAAGGAATAGAAGAAGATGAAAAACCAGAGCCTGTTCCACCTCCTGATTCGGCGTTTGCTCATTTGGCTCGTGCAGCTATTCCGTCTGCACCTATTTACAAACCTGAAGCTCAGCCTCCACAAGAAACGCAATCTAGAAACACGCCTAAGGTGCAAAAAGGCAAAAATAAATCACAAACGCCCAAGAGAAGTTTAGGAGATATGGTGCAACCTATTTTTCAAAAGCTAAGGGTGGGAAAAAATAAAAATGTTGGTGTTCCTTCAGAGTTGGCGTATGGTATACAACATAAAAAGCCTCTTATTATTGCGGTTGGTTCCAGAAAAGGAGGAGTTGGTAAAACTGCTTCTGCAGCCGGTTTAGCGGTGGTCTTTGGAATAAGTATTAATCAAGCCACAAGAGGTAAGGTGGCGCTTATAGATGGGAATATTGGTAATCCTGCAGCATGGGGAGATCTTAAGGTTCCCGCTACGTCTGCTACTGTTCAGAGCTGTATTGAAGCTTTGAATCATAGCGAGGAACCGCCACTACCGGCATTTGCTAATACTCCAGGATTGGCTTGCTATAGAGAAGATCGAGATCATAGTGCGGCATATGCGGCAATAGAAATACAACAGTTTTGTAGTTATCTTTCTCCTAGATATGATGTGATTATTATTGATTTACCTAACAGATTGCCCGATCCTCAAAGCGCAGAAGGGCAAGTAACCATGCATTGGCTTGATTTAGCAAACGTGTTGGTTATTCCCACAGATGCTAACCCAGAGGGTATGCTTTCTGTAATGGAATATTTAGATGAAGTTGATAAAATGGCGGATGACAAAGAAGATGACCGACCACCAATTGTAGTGCCTTTTATTGCTCCACAAACCAGAGAAGTGAGAAAAGATCCTGGCTTAATTCATGCACTTGAACAAATTGAACAAAGAGGGGCTCAAGTGGTTTGGATTCCTAGAGACGAGAAAGCGGTGTTGGCGCTTTGGACTGAACGTTCAATTGCAGATGTTAGTCCAACACTAAGGGATGCCTATGTCTCGTTAGCGGGAGCGATAGTAAATGCCATCCAATAAAAAAAACGTTAGACACGACCCTGTTATGGGTGGTGATATGGACGATAAGGTGAAAGCTTTACAAGGATTAATTGAGACGTTCATTTATGATCTAGCTCAGCTGATGGCTGCGCTTAATCCTCCTATGGAATATTTAGATCCGGTGGCAGCTAAAGCTTTACGTGAATCTATTTATCCTTACCATGAGATGGGCTATACTTTGGCGCCTGATTTTGGAGATAAGGGAGAGGTAGAGACTGAAGGGTTAGAGAAACCTAATCAACGCATACACGCAAAGGTTATTATTTCAGATCGTTCTGTTCCTATCGACCGTTTTGACAGAAGGTTACCGGCGGAAAGAAGAAAGTGGAGATTGAATTTGATAATTAGCCCTGCGCTGGATAGAATTGAACATGTCAGTATTGAACCACACGAAGTTTAACTAATGCCAGGAATTAGATCGCTTCCAATTACTGTAGATAGTGATCACGTAAAACACGCAAAGCATAAGGTATGGTCGGCTTGGTCATGGGAGGCAAGTAAATATCGGATAATTACGTTCATTGGAATATTTTTAGCATTAGCGGGAGTGTGGTTTAGTTTAAGTCCAAACGTAGTAAGCGTTGGGGTTGATTCTTCAGGATATCGCATAGGAAAATCTTTGCTAGTGCCAATTGGTGTTGGAGAATATTCTGGCGATGCTGCCTTGGTGATAAGTAAAACGGGAGGAATTACTAAGGCAAGTAGCGAAGAGACTTATAAGGGAGTTCATACAACCGGAGTTTGTCTCTTTTCAGATAATAGTCTTTTAGAAAATTGTACGTTTGTTATAGGGAATAAGGAAGTACAGGCGACGGACAAAAAGGTGGAGGGTGGTTGGAGTCGTCATTATAACAATAACCAATCAGATGTTACAATTCAATTAGATAATGGTAAGGCTATACCTGTTCCTTTTCCAATTGGCTATCAGGGCTAAACTTATTTTTCCTTTTTAGTTTCGGCTCGAAGACGATCCTCTTTTTCGCGAGCCTTAATTCTTTTTTCGGCTTCTTCGCTTTTTAGGGCCGCTTCGCCATCTTTAAGACCAATCCCGTTTTTACGGGCGGCTAAAGCCAATCCACGATCTTGCTTACGTTTTTCAGTTACTTTTTTAAATTGCTTATAACTGAGACCTGGTATTGCTATCTGGGCAATGCGGGGTCGGCTTAAGTTTAGCCATTCCGCTAATACTGCTTGAGAAACTTTATTTTGATTAGCTTGTCGAACAGTTTCATAAAATTCTTTTCGAGCATCGTCGGCGGTTGCCTTAAGAGATAAGTAACGATCTTGAGCTACTACGGCTAGAGAAAGTAACTCTCTTCCTAGAACTCCTCCGTCTTCTTTGTTCCTTGGCATTTGTAAGCGTGACTCCATTTAGTTATCATGGGTATTGTAAACAACGGTTGCTTGAATACGCAACCCCAACCAAATTTCGGGTGAATCTTGTGTGGTTCAAAAAAAGAAAATCTAAAAAAGAGTTTTTTATTTATAGCGGATGGTTTTTGTTGATTACCGCTATTAGTTATTTTTTATCGAATGGCATCTTCAATTATTCGCCTGTTTTCAAAACTCTAACCCTTTGGCAACTTCCGTTTAATTTAGCTTTTTGGCGATTAATATTGGCTTCGGTAACTGGCGGAATCGGAGTGCTTTTGGCGGCTTTTATTTGGGAAGAATTTTTGAGAAGAACCAACTTTAATTGGGAAGACCAGATTGATGAAGCTGGACAGAATTATCCGACAGGTTTGAAAATCTTTGCTAAAGCTGGACATTTAGTTCGTTCGAAAGAAGAATTATTAATTTCAAATTTACTGTTCGATAGTAATATTTCCTACTCCTATGAGAAAAAACTCGTAGCGGAGAACGGTACTTATAAGCTGCCAGATTTTACGGTAATTGATAAATTTGGAAGAGAGTGGCATTGGGAACATCTTGGAATGTTAAATGATCCTAAATACCGTGAAGATTGGTTTAATAAAAATCGCTGGTATAGGGACAATTTCCCTAAAAATCTGTTGATTACAGTGGGTGGAAAAACTCTGGCTTCGGACAGCCAAGATTATATCTCTAAATTATTAGGTTTTGGTAACTAAGACCTAGTAACCGTCCGGCTGATGTCCAACTAAAGACCATAACATGAACTGTATAACACTATTATCTTTAATGATGTAGAGTAAATAAAAACATAGTTTTCGCTGCTATAGGAATTGCAAAATGATTCAAACTCCATCTCCAGGCTCTAGACCTAGCAAGGGTAAAGAATATTCAATGCTTGCCTTTTTAGGTATTATTCTTTTGTCCTATTTAGTTTTATGGGTTTCTGCTAAAGTTGCAGGGGGTAATCCCAGTGTGAATCCTATCGCTTTCCCATTTAAGTTTTTGGGCTCACTTCTAACTGATAAAGCTTTTATACCGTGGCATTGGGTTGGATCTAAAAGCGTTAATCATGAAATTTTTCTGATAGTTGTTGTCGCCATGCTGCTTGTATTTGTGGGGATAGGCATAGCCCTTTATATAGCATGGGAAGGAGGTTTTCCTATCCCTAAGATGAACCTGATGCAAAATAAGCGTCCGGAAAGAACTTCCCATTGGGCTACCAATCGTGATATTCGTGGATTAAAAGTTAAAGGACCGACACCAGGAAGAGTTATTTTAGGTTATAAAGGCAAAAGTTTGGTTGCTACTGAAGCGATGGCATCGATTCTTATTTTCGGGCCAACTCAAAGTGGAAAATCTTCAGGGCACTGTATTCCGGCTGCAGTTGAATGGGATGGACCTTTGGTTATGACTTCGACCAAAAGAGATCTGGTGGATTGTACTGCAGGTTATAGACAGAGAATGGGAGAGATTTTTATTTATGATCCAACTGGTACTACAGGATTGGAAAGAGTTACCTGGTCACCACTTGCGGGATGTGAAGACCGAGAAGAAGCTCTTAGGCGAGCAGCGGATATGGCTGGTGCATTACAAAGCGGAAAAAGTGGAGGGAGTAATGATTGGGAGCATTGGTCAAAAGCGGCTAGAAAACTTATTGGGGTATCGTTTTATGCTGCAGCAAGTTTGGAACTAGGTATTGATGAGGTTATGAGTTGGATAAATAATATGAACGAGGAAAATCAAATAGATGCGGCTATAGAGCGGGTCGAAAGAGAGGGGCTCGGAAGTCCACACGATATCAAACAAGCCCGAGACGCGCTGGCTTCCGTTGATAAAAGGCCTGATAAAGAAAAACAGACTTGTTATAGTACTACTCAAGGACTACTTGATGTCTTTTCCGAAAAAAAGGTGGCTGAATCGTCTCGTACAAGTGAGTTCAATCCTGTTGAGTTTTTAAAAGGCAAAAATACCTTATATCTTTGTTCTCCATTAGAAGATCAGAAAAGAGTCGCCTCTCTATTTACGGGGCTAATTATGTCAGTAATTAATACAGCCTACAAAGTAGCTCAGGCATCTCCCAAAGGTAGAATAGATCCCGAACTTCTATTAATTCTAGATGAATGTGCAAATATTGCGCCTCTTGACGATTTACCGCAAATTGCATCTCAGGGATTGAGCCAAGGGATTAAGCTCATGACGGTCTTTCAGGATATGGGACAGATGGAGGAAAGGTATGGTGAACAAAAAGCTCGAACGATCATTAATAACCATAGAGCTAGGGTTGCTCTTAGAGGAATCGCTGATGTTAAAACAGCCGATTACCTTTCTAAGTTGGTAGGAAATGAAATGGTACAGGACCATACTCTAGGAAAGGGCGGAGGAAGTTATCGCTATCAGGAAAAACAAATGCTCCCACCAGATGTGTTTCGAAATATGCAAGAAGGAATGGGGTTGGTAATTTATGGAAATATTCCAGCCTTTTTGATAGAGCAACGTCAATGGATGTATGACGATGAGCTTATGGCAAAGGTAAAAACTAATTTTGTGCAGGCTGCTCGATTTGTAGGCCCGGAAGTGGCGCAATCGTTCTATAATAATGGAAACGGAAAAGCGGGTAATGTCATGGATAAGCTTAGCGGTATGATAGGAAAGTTACGCAATCGTTGATTAATCCTTACGGAAACTGTCCGATACATGTCCGTTGCCGTGCCATACTGTTTAATAGAAGATATTCATAATAGGTGACATGAGAGATTTTTCGGAAACTTTACGACTAGCACATCAAAATTTTGTTGGTGTTTGGAATGGTCTTACCCAAAGAGATATCTTACAAAAACTTGCACAAGAAGATATTTCCAAGATGCCTGTGCGTGAAAGAATAAAATATCTGATTGGGATTGCAGAGTTTTTGGGGGCCGTCCCTAACGTTGGAGAAGATTCTAGAAATCCGCGTGGTTCTAAAAAAGGCGTTGTTTATATCAGTCTGGTTGAGGACATGCACGGAAATGTAAAGACGCAATTTTGGCTTACTGCTGCGGGAATGGTAGCGTTAGCTAAGAAAAACAGACTTAAAATTGAAGTTGGTGGTTCAACAGATAAGCAGTATGCAGGAAAGTATGTTGTAGAAGTTCATCTTACGACTCGTTATCTTGGACGCCATAAACATTCGGCAATAGGAGCGGCAGATATTACGGATAATATAGCTGCAACTAAAGCTTGGGAAATTGCAACAAAGGTCGCTGTTTCTGACTATTTACACCTTGGGATTGATTTCACCGCAAAGCAAATCAAGGGTGAGCCTCTGTTACCTAGTGCGCGTTCTAAAAAGAAAAAAAACGTAGTAGCTAAAAAAACGGAATTAGTAGTTGAAGAGTTGGCAGTTCCGATAGGGCAAAGAGAATTAGAACTGATTCCTGCAGAAGAGCTTTCGACAGAAGAGGGCCCATTTGAAAATAAAATTGATGAAGCTTTTACACCTGAGCGAGAATTTAGTCCTGAACAAGAGGCGAGTGCTTCGTTACCCGTGATGGAAGAAGCTTCTGTAAATAAAGGAGAAACTGCTTCGGATGTTCATCTCGTTCCGGAACCGGACTTTCAAACTGCTGTGCTGATGACTCCATCTCAGGGGACTGTAAAACGAGTTGAGGGACTTATGGCTCCTAAGGCTCTTGAGAATCCTGGGGCAATCACTGATGAGCAAATTTTAAAGATTTATGAGTTGGCTTCAGAAGCAGATCTTAGAACAGACGAAGCAATAGTTATGGCCTGCTCAAGTGCGTTAGGTTTAAATAATCCACTTGAATCAATTATTAACATAACTTCAGCACAAGCCGGGCAAATTTTAGATCTTGAAACAAGTGATTTGAAAAACTGGCTCGATTTCTGGCAGACGACTGAAGTCGAAGAAAATAGTTTAGTTCCTGTTGAAACTCCAGAAAAGAAATCTGTTAAAGAAGCATCAGGATTTGAAGTAGGGGCATTTTAATGATAGAAGAACTGGAAAATTTACCAACTGATGATAAGGATGAACTTTCTTTTCCGTCCTATATAGAACAGGATTTGAGCCCTGAACAAGAAGCTGAGCTAAAGCGTATTTCGGATAAAACGGGGGCATTAGAAGTTAGATCTGTAGAAATTACTCATAGTTTTGCTCCTATTATGAGCGAAATATATACAAACTTAAAAGAGAAAGGAATGAGAGCAGAAAGCCTTAAACGCTTAAATATTGCGCTATATCATAGTGGTGGTCCAGGCATTGAAGAACAAGAGAGAATAGAGCAAGATTTTAAAAAATTAGAAACAGAACATTTATATCAACAAAAAGGGGAGGAATTAGAATGACTACTATAAATCCGGAAGAAGAATTAGCTACTCGTTTAAACGACAAATATTACCTGGTGGACGCAAGTTCAGTTGGCCCTAGAGGAAGAACACAAATTCCTTGGCGCAATCTTGGTTTTTCTGAAGAAATTGAAAAAGAAATGGATAAAGTGCATCAGAGGGGCTTTTATATTTTGACTCATGGTGACATTCTTCGTAAATTTGACACTATGCGCAAAAATGCCATTAGAAAAATTCATGAAAAAGCTGTTCTGGTTGATGGTAAATATTTTGTCGCACGCGATAGTATCGAAGAAGTTGTAGAAGCATTTGAGCAAGTTAGAGAAGATTGGTCAAAGTATGTTAATCAAACTGATATAGACTCGCTTCAGGCAGAGCAATATAAAGAACACGAAAAAAGCATGAAGAAAGTTGTTGAAAGTTTTGAATCAGATCCTGTAAAAGCTCTAGAAATTGAAGATAAGATATTGAGGCATATAAAGAATCATATGCCGACGTCTGCCGAAATTCGAAAAAGCACTTTTGCCGTTCAGCCTTACCAACTAAATCTTTCGATGAATCCGAATACTCCAGATAGTATTAAAGCTTTTATGTCACCCCGTATCGAAGAAGAAGCTCGTAGTATTGATCGCAATATCAAATTGACTATTACTTCCGAATTGGCGGATGCATTTAGTGGGCTATTGAAATCTGACGATCCTGCTAAGGCAGCAACCGATAAATCTGTATCATTACGCAGAATTGCCGATCGAGCCAGCGAACATAATATTACTGGAGATCCAATTGTTGAACAGGCCTCTGAGATTTTGAAAAAGATGGTTAATTCTCCGTCTGTAAATGGGCCCGAGAGATCGGAAATGAAACAAGTATATGCTCAGCTCCAGCTAAAAAAGAATTTACTGGCCAGTATCGCAGAAAGAAATGTCCAACAAGGCGTAGCTGTTGAAGATCCCAATGATTTTGCTAAAGCGGCTGGACCTGGCATTACGCTCGATCTTTAAGAGCGCTTATGAAAACTTGCCAATTGGAGATGCAGGATTATAAAGATCCTAATTATTCTTGGGAAATTAATCTGTTGGATTTCAACGTTTTAACATTACACCCACAAGTTTCTCAGGAAACCCAAGAGGTAACTCTATGGTTTCCTGCGGATAAACATGGGGCTGTTCTACTCTCCCAGGACGAAGGTGAGTTAGGGCTTTACTTAAAAGCTGGACCAATACCAGTATTGAATAGAATTACTGGACTTCCATCTTCTGAATGTTGTCATTCCCGAACTGGAATAACGATGAAATGGAATTATGTTGGAGAATTTTCTTATCTTCATTCAGACTCAGAACAAGTTATTCCACGGTTACTTGATTCTTATAAGGATGATTTGCCTGTCGGAAAAGATTTTTTGTTAGAAAAAGCGAAGCCTATAGGGGCTCTTTTGACTAATCAGAGAGGGTATGTCTTATGGGGCGTTAAAGGTCAACCCCAAGGATGGCAAGAAATTTATACATGGCCTATCCCGGGAAAAACATTTATGGTTGCCAAACAGAGCTTTGATATTGATGGAGAGGTCCTCAATGTTAAAACTTTGATTGTTGATGACGAAGATATTCCGTTCACCTCTCCCAAGAATATTAAAGAGATTGAAAACTTTCGTAAACGTAATTATGAGTCTCCTGCAATGGTAATGGAATGATTGACGAGACATGCGATGTTAGCCCAATTTTATCTAAAACGATTAGAAATAGTCATCTTTATAAAGATATGGAACACCTTGAAACTGCTAAAAGGAGTTTTTTTTGGCTTCCTATTTCAGAGAAAACTGAAAAGGGTTTCATCTGTACTGTAGAAGAGAAAGATACAGGTCAGGGAACTTTGTATCTCCTTGATATGCCATCCATAAAGCTAGAGCTTTCTAGATTTCCTTATCCGGTTTTGCTTGCTGAACAAAAATGCTGCGATGCAACATTAGGTTTGCGAGTAAATTTTGATTACTCAGGAGATGTGGTTTCTGCAATTCTCCCTGCTCACCAAAACAAAGAAAATCTTAACTTTGCTCCGATGTCAGATTTCTATCCTCCAAGAAGTGCGTCAAAGGACAATATTGAAATTGGAGGAGTTATTTATGATCGTTTAAGAGTAGCGGGAATCTTTGGAACGGCCTTTGAAAAATGTTATCTTCTATGGAAAGATGGCGATGATAATTTTCGTGGTTGGGAAAAAACAAAACCGGGAATTTTAGAGTTGCCGCGTGCTGCGGTTGCGGGTGAAAATATGTTGATGATAGATTTTGAAGGAACTGGGGAAGAACCGATTGGGTTTTCTCGTAATTCAGATGCGGTTTCAATAGCAACAGTACTTAGCTATTCCAAATTACGCAAATCCGGTTTTAGCTTTTTTGACGATTAAGAGCGGTTGCCAAAACCTAAAAGTCCCTTTTTTTGAGGTTTGGGTGTTGCGTTTGGATCGCCAGCAATGCTTTGCACAACAGCAGCGATGGCTCTAGAAAAATCTAGTGTAGGTTTGGTTAAGACTAAAGGTTTTCCGTCAGCAGCGGATTCTATAACTTGAGCTGGAGAATGAGGAATTTCAATGCTTAAAGGAAATTTTAGAATTGCGGCAACGTTTTCGAGGGGCATCTTTAAACCGGGTTCTACACGGTTTAAAACTCCGTGAATTTTTGTGGGGCTTATCTCTAAATCTCGAAATAACTTTAGGATCAACTTATTGTTTTTTAAAGAGAGGAGAGAAGGAGTGGTCAGTAGAATGATGGCGTCTGAAGCGTCTAAAACCTCAACGGTTGTATCGTTAATATAGCTACCGGTATCGATGATAATTGCGTCAAAATATGGCCTTATGGATCTAATTATTTCTTTAACTTGTATTGGTGTAATTAGATCCGCTAATTCTGGTGAAGAGGGAGATGTGAGTATTTTTATATTTGGCCCTTGATGCATGCACTGTATTATGAATTCTGGAGTAAGAGAATCTGCATTAGCTACAACATCTATAATTGAAGGTGTTGGTGGGGCGTCAAACATTAGGGATTGATCGCCAAACTGTAAATCAAGATCCAACAAAGCAGTTGCGAAATTAAAATCGCGGTTCAAAAGACAAGCAATATTGGCGGCTAGGGTAGATTTTCCCGAGCTTGTTTTTCCGGAAACAATTCCAATTATCAAAGCTGGACCATTCTTAACTTTATTAGTTAGGGCAGTAAACTCTGCGTCTTGATTAGCCAAAACTTCTCCGGCCAAAGGATCGTCAAATTCAGAATCGTTATCTAACATCTGCTCCTTATGATAACAGATCTGCTCCAATTCAGAAATAGCAATGGGTATGAAATATAAGTATCATAAAAAAATAATGCTTATGTTTCATATATTTGAGAAAATGAGTATTAGTTTTTAGTTATTTAAGCTATTCAATTTGGGGAAGTTTGGTTACACTTGAATTAGGTCTTGGTAATCAAAACAATTAGAGATTTAAGGAGATTTTGATGGCTTCCACTAAAAAGCCTGGTAAGAAAAACCTTCTCCGAGTGGTTTTAGGGGTAGTTTTGACCATGGCTGCATTTGGTGGAGCCATGCTTCTTTCATCAGGTCATGGAGGCGGAGGTACAACTGGTTCGACCTCCATAGTAGGAGCTGCTAGATCTATACAAACAGGTACTGCTATTACCGACGCGGATTTGACAATGATAACTGTTAATATTCTTCCAACAGGAGCGATAAAAGATAAAAACTTAGCCCTTAAAAAAATTGCTCGACAAGATATTGTGCCGGGAGCGGCGGTATTAGATTCGGCGTTAGCATCGCCAGCAGTTCTGACCCCACCTAAACTTTACTTTGCTATTTCGGCAGGTAAGGTAGCCATTAATATTCCTTCAAACGAACTCTCTCCTTATATTCAACCTGGAGATCAAATTGATATTATTGCAACTCCACGGATAACCAGTGGGCCCGCTTCCTTAACTAAAATTGCTATTACCAATGTAAAGGTTTTAGCGGTAGGGAGCCCAGGCGCTAGCGGTGGTGCTAGTGGCGGAGCTAGTGGTGGAAATTTAGTAGTTGAAGCTTCTCCTAAAGATGCTGAAGCATTAGAATTTATTATTAAGAATACAGATTTTACCTATATTCTTCGTTCTCCAATTGATGCTAACACTCCTGAAGTTGCAACTTCAGGAATCGATTTACCAACCTTCAAGAGTTTGTATGGATATAGTAAATGACCTTTCAGATAGTGGTCGGCTTATTTGCGGCAGCTGGTGTTTTTCTACTAATTACTGGAGTATTTGGAAGCAAAACTGCATCTGATAAATCAACCCTTGAACAAATTTCGGATGAAGCGCTAGAAGAACTTACTCAAGATAAGCCAATAAAACCCAAATCGGCAAAAGGTAATATCCTAAAATCTCTTGGTGGGATTGCCAATCCTTTTGTTCGAGGAAAAAGAAGAGAAAAACTACAGGCAACCCTAAGTCGGGCAGGGGTATCTTTATTGGCGCAAGAATTTGTTGTTGTTCAAATCGGAATTGGTACATTGGTTGGAACGCTGGCAATGCTTAGATTTGGAACTATTTTAATGTTTATTATTGGTGGAGCAATTGGTTATTTTGGACCGTCTTTTTATATTAAACGAAAAGTTACTAAAAGAAAAAGAATGTTTGAGAGCCAGTTGGGGGATTCTATACTTGTTCTGTCTAATGGAGTGAAGGCCGGATATTCTATACAACAAGCGTTAGCTGGAGTTTCTGAAAACGCCCAACAACCGATGGCTGAAGAACTTAATCGAGTTGTTCGAGAAACCGCTCTGGGGATAGATACTGATGTTGCTTTAAATCATGCGAATGAACGTCTTGACAGTAAAGATTTTGATTTGATGGTTACGGCAATTTTAATCCATAGATCTGTTGGTGGAAATTTAGCTGAAGTTTTAGATAAGATTTCAGAAACTATTCGTGAGCGAGTTAAGCTTCAAGGAGAAATCGGAGTTTTGACTGCACAGGCTAGAGCCTCTGGATATATTGTTACGGGCCTTCCTTTTGGGGTTGGAGCTTTGCTTTCAGTCATTTCTCCAGGATTTGAAACGCCTTTATTTAAACATCCGCTTGGATGGGCTTTGATTGGTGTAGGATTAATTAGTATTTCAATAGGGTATTTTATTATTAGCAAAATCACGAATATAAAATTATGAACATATTACTCACTCTTGGGGTTGGGATTTTAGCTGCTGCAGGAATTGCGATTGCTACTGGTCTTATTGGTAAACCGAAGAAAACTACTCAAGAAAAATACGCCGAGAAACTCTCAGGGATAGAAGAACATAATTTTATGAGTTTGGATGAAGCGGAACTTTCTCGCCCATTGAGCGAGAGAGTTCTGCTTCCTCTTAAAGAGAAGATCGCCGAAACTATTGATAAAAGAATGCCCGCTAGTCAACAGGCAAGTATTAAGGACCTTATAGCCAGAGCGGGTACTCCTAACAATATAACTTCCCAGAGCTTTATGATAGTAAAAGGAATTTCTGCCATCGGGTTTGCGTTACTTGCAGCATTCATTTTTTTGCCTTTTGCCCACATTGCTTTTCCGATTAGTTTACTGGGACTTGCAGTTGGAATAGGAGGATGGATGTTGCCGGATCAATGGTTGAGACAAAAGGCAAATGCTAGAAAAGGGCAAGTAGAAGATGCGTTGCCAGATACTATTGATCTTCTGACTATTTGTTTAGATGCAGGATTAACTTTTGACGCTGCTCTTCAAAGAATTGCAGATAAAGTGGAAGGAGCAACTAAGCTAGAGTTTCAAACTCTTTTAGCAGATATTAGATATGGTAAACCCAGAGCCGAGGCTATGGAGGCAATGGCCCTAAGGATTGATTCTGATGATCTCACTTCTTTTATAAGAGGTATTGTACAATCCCAAAAACTGGGTGTTGCGATGGGAGAAACCGTTAGAATACAAGCAAGCGAAATTAGAAGAAAAAGAAGACAAAAAGCTGAAGAAAAGGCCGCTCAGGCATCTTTAAAAATGCTATTTCCTATGATTGGTTGCATTTTTCCGACGTTGTTTATTGTTCTTATGGGACCAGTGGCTCTGCTGTTGACGCATCAAAGCTAATTTTTGTTACTTGACAAAAAGCATCTTTTTTACATTTTATTAGGTTAGAGGATGTATCCTTGTTATAATAGATAAATGGGAATTACAAAGCTGGAAAGCTTGAGGAGTATTTAAGATGGCAGACAAGGGGAAAGCTCGGGAATCTAGTTATTACGCAGCTTTGATGAAGGCTAAAGGGATCAATGGAGTCCAGGGAATCAATCTTTTCGCGTGGGGGAATCCTGGCGGTGGAAAGAGTAGTATGATTATTGAAGCGGTTGAAAAAGCTGGCTTTGAACCAATTGTTATTACCCTTTCGTATTGTGCTCCTGAAGATGCGCTGGGGCTCCCATACCCAGTTACTGAAGAAGTAGACGATCCTAATGATCCTGAGGAAGATCCAGAAAAAAAGAAAAAAATTCAAATGCATGTTATTAAATATCTTCTTAACCATAACATTCAAAAAGCGGTCATGAGCAAAGATAGCGGCAGGCCTTGCGCTATTATTTGGGACGACTTTACTGCTGCAAACAAAAGCGTGCAAAAAGTCGTGTTGCGGTTGATTAATGAAAGAAGGCTAGAGAATTTCAGCTTAACGCACGTTCCACAGATTGCTATTGCCAATCCATTATCAAATGGAGGCTATGCACCTTTGGATCCTGCCGTGGCTAACCGTTTTATTCATATAGATTCAGAAGTGTTTGATACGTGGTATGACTGGTTCGTTGAGAGTGAAGATACTTCGCCTAATATTGATTTTGAACATTTTGATGAAGAGTTCATAAATCATTTTGCTACTTATTCAGGATTGGCTAGAGCGTTTCTCATGGAAACAAAGGGCAAAGATGACAAGATGTATCGTGGAGTAGCTCCAGCGGATATGCAAAAACCTTTAGACCATGCCTGGGCTACTGGACGTGCTTGGGATGCAACGATACGGGCCGCAGCGGCTTGTGAAGCTGCTGGTTTACCAATAGACCCTGTAGTTAATGGAGGCCTTGGGGAAGTGGTTGGGCAAAATTGGTTGACTTACATTAATGATCAGGATCTGCCAAAACCCAGCGAAGTTCTTTCTGGGTCGTTTAATTGGAGCAAATATCAAATGCGTCCCGATAAGATGCGTATAATTTCTGAAACTGCAGCTCGTGCAGTGCAAACTGAAAAACAGTTAGATATTTTACTGGATGCTTGCAAAGAGGCTCAATTACAAAATAAAGGGGACGCAATGTTTCCCAGCCTTAGAGTTTTGGCGGCTCGGGCTAGACAAAAAGATAAGTTTGGAATGAATCTTCCAGTAGAATGGAATCCAAAGATAGCCGAGGCAGCTGAAGACGTTATTGATAAACTTGACTTAGACTACCTAGACTAAGGAGAGGGAATGGCAGAGTTTGATCCTAAAGTTTGGAGTCAAGAGCCTACACAGGAAGAGCCTTCGTTTGAAAAAAATCCTTCTGTAGAAAAAGCACAGACAGAAGAGCCAACCAGTGCTCCAATTGATATGCATAATGCTAAAAGATGGCAGACTATTAGGGTTATGGCTTCAACTATTGCTCCCTATGATGCTGACTATATTTATAGATTACAGCCACAGGCTCAGCCCGGAAGCAATAAAATAACATTGAGTGGAGAGTGGAACTTAGTTTATGACCCGGAGTTTACCGACGAGGAAATTGTCTGGGAATTATTGGAAATGGTTTACCATCTTTACATGGATCATTTTGATAGAGTCAAAGATAAAGATCGAGAGTTATTTGGTTTAGCAAGTTGTTTAGAGGCTCGTGATTCATGGCGAGATTCTATTATTAGAAGCAGTACTGAAAAAAAATCAGACGGAAATTTAAAAGCTCCCTTTTTAAAAGGCTTTGTTGATGGAAGTTGGAGGCCGGGAACGGTATTTCCCGAACAATTAGGACTCCCAAGAGGATTAAATGCTAATGCTTATTATCGTTTACTTTGCGAATTAGCTGAGAAGGCGAGTGCGGAAGGTGAAGGTATTCCAATTAATGTACACGCTGCTAGTCCAGGTTCAGGTGGTGGGCAGGGAAAAGAAGAGAAAGAAAACGACGAAAATGAATCTGGCGAAGGTGGAGCCCAAGGCGAGCAAGATAAAACACAAAATAAAACCGACGATAAAGACGAGAAAGGCAAAGGCACTAAAGATAAAGATGGTAAGAAAAAAGGGCAAGGAACTTCTGGCTCTGGCGCTCCTGACCCGAGAGGCATGTATAATCCTTGCGGATTTACCGAATCAGAAAAACCCGGAGAATCTAAAGAATTAGAAAAAATGAAAAATAGAGCTGAAAGATTAATTGGCGAAATGAAAAACGACTCTGATGATTATGGCTCAGTTCCGGGTAATTTCACACGTAATATGGGTAGAGGTACTACTCCGCGTGTTTCTTTGGAAGGGATGTTAAAGTATTTAGTAACTGAAGCAACAGGAGACGAAGATTATAAGAAAACCGGAAAATTTAATAGTCGCAGTTTAGCCACGGGAATGATTATGAGTTCTTTGAAAGAGGGGCGTCCTAACTTGGTTGTTATTGAAGATTTATCTGGCTCTGTAAGTGATGATTTACATGCAACTATGATAAATATTATTGCTGGATGGACGAGAACTAATAAAGTTTGGTATTGCGCTGCCGATACTCAGATTCGTTATGCAGAAGATTCCCCTCTTGCGGGAAGTGTTCGGGAAAGATTGCGAAAAACAGTTATTAGAGCAGGCGGAGGAACGGATATGGTATTTGCGGTCAATGAAGCAAAGAAAAAATATCCTGATACCGATGCGTTTATAGTTATTAGTGATATGGAAACTCGCCTTCCTACATCCTCTAAAGAGTTTCCTGCCAATACGGTTTGGGTAGTAGCTAATCGAAGAAGTAAGGACATGGAGTTTCCTAAATTTATGCGATTTATCCATCGAATCAATCCGGACGATCTCGTTCGAGATAGAGCAGTTGACCTTTAACCAAAAGTATAAAATATCATAAAAAATAATTCTTATTCAGTTTGGTGAGTACAGATGCTTTATACTAAAAAGATAACCTCGGAATTGTTATTAGGAGTTAGATTATAAATGGAACCGGCTAAAACTACATGGGTTCGACCTTCAAAAACTGATAAAAACGATAATGTAATAGACGCGATTCTAAAAAAAAGAGGAATCACGCGCAAAGAACTTAGTACTCCTTATTCTGGAGATCCGAGTCTTATACATGATATGGATAAAGCTGTAAAGATCATCCTTGATGCTGTTAAAAATGAAGATAAAACTGCTATATATGGAGATTACGATGTGGATGGAATTACGTCGACGGCCATTATGATGAAAACTCTAAGAGCCACTGAACCAAAAAGAACTCCGCCTTCTGAATCTAAATTCATTCCTTATATCCCAATGAGAGACGATGGTTATGGATTAAAAGAAAAAGGAGTAAAAGAGCTTGCCGATGCTGGAGTGAAACTTATCATTACAGTTGATAATGGCACCCATGCTGATGAAGCTATCAAAATGGCACAATCTATGGGAATTAAAGTTATAGTTACAGATCACCATCAGGTACGCGAAGAGGCTCATGTCGGCGAACCCGAAGCGCTTGTAAACCCAACCCATCCAGATAGTAAAGGGGAATATTCAAATTTGAGTGGCGCTGGAGTAGCTTATATGTTATCTGGAGAGCTTTTTGAAAAGGGTTTACCCGTAGGTCTAAAAAGAAGAACTGAGCTTAAGATAGAATTAGCGGCTATTGCAGCACTGGGAACTGTGGCAGATATGATGCCGTTATTAGGAGTTAATCGCGATATTGCAAACTTAGGATTGCCGCATTTCCAAGACGTACTTGGCTTAAATAAGCTTGTCGAAGTAACGCGTAGTGGTGGGTTTGATGATGGGGCACAAGATCGTCAAGTTGATACTGAAGAAATTTATTTCCAACTTGGACCCCGTATTAACGCTGCTGGTCGAATGGGGGATCCTGGTTTTGCATTATTACTTCTAATGACCGAAGATGAAACTAAAGCAAAAGAAACCGCTCGATTTTTGACAAATCAAAATATTTGGCGAAAAGATGCAACTAAACAGTGTGTGTACCTTTTGGAACGAGAAGTGTACTCGATGGCTGATGATAAGAAGGCTATTGTTCTATGGGATGAAGATATTCCTAAGGGAATTGCAGGGTTGGTTGCTAGTAGATTTGCTGAAAAATATGGAGTCACAACGTGGATTGGATGCCAAGACAAGAAAACTGGAGAAATTACAGGATCTGCAAGAGCGGCAGCTAGTGGCGTTTCTTGTCTTGAACTTTTAAATGCTGCTGATAACTACTTAGTTTCCGGAGGCGGTCATGAGGCTGCTGCTGGATTTAGTGTTAAAAAGGATGATGCTGAAGCGTTTAGAGAACTCATAGAAAAAACTGCAGAAGAACTCATGCATGGTAAACCAGTTGTAAAGCCCTTAGAAATCGATCTTATGATTGATAGGTTGTTAACTGATGAAGAAATGCAAGAGATTAGAGAATTAGGTCCTTGGGGAAAAGGATTGGAATCTCCGATTATTGCCTCTTGTGGATTGACTATTCTAAATTGGGCGACTAAGCCTAAATCAGGATTTACAACCATGGAACTTACTGATGGAAAACGGGTGATACAGGCCCATGCATTTGAACCGCCGCATCCCGCACCCAAAGTTGGTCAAAAAATAGATCTAGCTTATAAAATAGGTACTCGGGATTCCTTACAGGCTGCGAGTTTAGAAATTTCACTTGAGAAGGAATTAGTTAGTGCAGATTTAGAGTTAGGATAAAATTTAGTAACTGTTCAGATACCCCAAGGCCAAGGCGTCACTCCGAAGCCTGAAACA
>OCZT010000307.1_pt1 | contig 47165 bp, 42 predicted proteins | sample 1539031 | NCBI WGS metagenome assembly OCZT01 (sample SAMEA3539308, study PRJEB22396) | soil metagenome | biome: tundra; feature: field; material: soil | place: USA | collected 2010-05 | depth 0.15 m
CCCCGGTGTTTACCGAGCGTACGAGTGTTGGTCTGGATGTGCACGCACGATCGGTGGTCGCGGTGGCGATCGATGGCGATACGGGTGAGGTGTTCCGGAAACGGTTAACGCCAGGAGACGACGATGTCATCGGCTGGGTGAGATCCCTGCCTGGGCCATCGGCGGCGGTTTATGAAGCGGGTCCGACGGGGTTCGGCCTTGCCCGGGCATGCGCGGCCGCGGGGATCAGGTGTGAGGTGGCGGCGCCATCGAAGATCCAGCGTCCGGCTGGCGACCGGGTTAAGACCGATGCCCGAGATGCGATGCTCCTGGCCAGGCTGCTGCGTCTGGACGACATTGTCTCGGTGACTGTTCCGTCAGTGGCCCGGGAGGCTGCCCGTGACCTGGTCCGGGCGCGGGAGGATGTCCGTGGTGATCTGATGCGGGCCCGGCATCGGGTCTCGAAGCTGTTGCTGCGTCAGGGAATCGTGTACTACGGCGGCCATGCGTGGACTGGCACCCACCTGGTGTGGTTGCGCAAGCAGCACTTCGACGCCCCGGAACTGCAGCTGGCCTTTGACGCCGAACACGAAGCCGTGTTGCAGGCTGAAGCCCGCAGGAACCGCCTCGACAAGGCGATCGAGGCGATGGCCGCCGACAGCGAGTACACCCCGGTGGTCCACCGGTTGGGGTGCCTGCGCGGGATCGCGACGCTGACCGCGTTCGGGTTGGCTGTGGAGGTCGGGGACTGGGAGCGGCTGACCGGTTCCAGCATCGGCGCGTATCTGGGTTTAGTGCCCACCGAGTCGTCCTCGGGCCAGTCACGTTCCCAGGGGTCGATCACCAAGACCGGCAACACCCATGCCCGCAGGCTGCTGGTCGAAGCCGGCTGGCATCATCTCCAGCCTTACCGGACCCCCGGGGCCACCATGAGGGCAGGTGGGAACTGGCACCGGCGGCGGCCCGGGCCCGCGGACACGCCGGTAACCAGCGGCTACACCAGCGATGGGTTCACTTCACCGAGCGCAAGAAGGACCCGGTCATCGCCAACGTCGCGATCGCCCGCGAGCTGGCCGGCTGGTGCTGGTCCCTGGCCGTCATGGACGACTAACCCGCGGGCGGCACGGAGGGTCGGGACACACGTTGATCAGGAAGCAGACACACCGAGGGTTGTTCCTGCTCGGCCAATGGTCTGCCAGTGCTCGTCGTCGTCAACGTCGTTCATGCTCGCTGCGTTGCGCGTGCTCCACGTTGACCCTCTCCCACGCACCGGCAGGAATCGCCTGGACCGAGGAACAACGATCCATGATCCCGGGTGGCACCGCCCGCGGCCACAGAGGTCTCGCTCATCCAACCCACAAGCAACCGGACCAAGAAGACGAGGAGGCGGCCGCGCGTGCAGTGATCTGCGTCCCAACTATGAACAGCAACGGGATTCAAACCCCGCAAGCCACGTTCGTTACCTAGACCAGCAGAAGCACTCCAGCCGAACAGCCCGTCCTGCGGTAACCAACCCGCGAATATCAGTCTGACCGCGCCGTCGCGTACCGACACGCACGCCACCTCATCGACCTGATCCGGTCACAGAAGCGGCGCCCGAAAGCCATCCGGGCGCCGCTTCGCCCTGCCCCTTGACAACACACCCCTACATATCCGTTGGAGTAGCTGCCTGCCGAGACCAGCGCGGCGCCGTCTCCCTACGTGTCGGGGGCACCACAACGAAACAGAAGGCCACGTGCTGCTAGTCGAGGCTCGGAAGCTCGTGAAGGAATCCGCCCACGACCGAGCCGTTCGCGTCAGTGGCGAGCCATGTCTCCTGATCGACCTCACCACTACAACCCATCCCGGCTCCGCTACGCTCCGCCGGGATGCTTCGCCTGCCCACTCACTACCCATTTCCGAGCAGTCACTCATGGCGGCTGCGCCGCCACCCCGAAGGGATGAATATGGGGGCAGTCCCAGCATCACGTTCGGCTATTGCCTGAGTAGTAGCATCTGCAACGTGTCCTCACGTAACACTCCTGTGCTCGAGCCGACACAGACGACTGTTGCCTGTTTCGCCTATTCGGCCGACGTGCTCGTCGCCGGAGCCAGATTTTTCGGCCCGGAGTCCATCCTCGGTCCGGCTGAACTTGACCGTCGAGTGAGGATGCGGCGTCCAGTCGACCGGGATGACTTCACTGCTGCCAGACTGCTATGCCGCTTTCTCGTCATCCTCCAACGCGGCGGCGTGCTTGATGCCGAGAGGCTGCGCGAGATCCATTGGGAGCAAGTCTGTGACGCGTGTGGCGGCCCCCACGGGGCACCTCGGATGACCAACGGAGTCGGCATCGGCATCAGTTGGGCGCATTCAGACGGCCTTGTGGCCGCTGCCGTAGGTCCCGGGCAAATCGGCGTCGACGTGCAACGTGTGGACCCGCGTGACGATCCCCCTGTCAGATCCGTAAGACCGGGTTCGCGCAGCGCAGCGTGGCTCGCCTTCACCCGTGCCGAGGCGTGCGTCAAGGCAGGCTTGGGGTCCTTGGACGAGACCCTCACCTGGCCGCTGACGTGGCCGCCGACCATTGGCCGACGGCTGGCACGCTTCGGGGAAGACTCTCTTCAGAGGTGGGTATCAGACTTCGTGATGCATCCGGAAGGTGAGAGGTCCGAGGCAGTCGGCAGCCTGGTGAGCAGCACGGCAGCGCCGACGCTTTACAGCGGACTTGGCGTCGTGGTCGCGGCCACCAGCTAGGTCCGATCGCTTGCCGGCAGCCCCAAGAGGTCAAGCATCTCCTCGGACAATTTTCCAACGATCTCTGGCGGAAGCGCTGTCCAGTCGTAGTGAGTTGGCACGCCCGGTCGCGTGTAGGCCGCGTGAATGCTCTTGCGGTCACCGGTGCTGTGGTTAGGGCGTCCGCTGTGAATCAGGTGTGAGTTATGGAAAACCACCGCACCCTTGGGCGCCTCGACTAGTACCTCGTCTGGGTGTCGGTCCATGGGATCCCCCATTGACGCCAGAGCCGTGCTGGCGTCGAGGTGCGAACCAGGGATCACCCGCGTGGCGCCGTTAGCGTCGGTGAACTCGTCAAGGCACCAAATGGCATTGCACTTGTCGAAGGGTCGCCCCCGTCGGCGGGTGAGATCGTGAAGTGGCTGGCCGGCGGCGCCCGGACCGGGCGAGCGACCGTTGACGAGGTTGAGCAGTAACTCCGGGCCCACGACAGCCCGCGCAGCGTCGAGGACTAGAGGGTAGAGAAGACACCTCTGAACGCGAGCCGAGTAGTACAGGGCGTTGGCAACGAACCGGACGCCTGCTTCGGAGCCACTGACGGACGCTAGCTCGTGCTCCATCCAGGCGTGGTCCATATCGGAGGTAAGCTCGTCGCACTCCTCCGGTGATAACACTCCTGGTAAGACGACGAACCCCTGCGTGTCGAGCTGCCCTCGCTGCTCAACCGACAGGCTTAGGCCGACGCGGTCGACAGTCATGGAACGCACCTCCGTGTGAATGTCACTGACAGTGGCCTCGATCGTAGGTTGCCATCGATAGAGTCGCCACCACCCGGTCCGACAGGTTTCGTGTCGGCCGGGCTGGACAGTACTCTCCATGGAGAATCTGTTGTGGGACCACACCGGTACTTGCATTGGCCGGACTGCCCCGATCTCAAGGTCGAGCCAATCGACCTCCGACCAAAGGAGTTCGATGTCCGACACGACACGCACCACCACGACGCCGCCCCTTCTGCAGGGCCATTGGGCTTTCGCGGAAGGCGCGGGTGACGTCGCTGCCGACACATCGGGCAACGGGCACATTTTGACGGCCTCAAGTCAGCCCACGTGGGCGGAGGGGCCGGTGAGCGGGGCAGGCGCTGTGAAGTTCGACGGGACGTCATCCAGCATGATGACGCAGGGCGCTGTTGTGGTCTCCGACGAGAGTTTCAGTATCGCGGCGTGGCTACGACTCGACAGTGACCTTGCTGGGGCTGACCTGCAGCTCAAGCACGACTGGTACGCATTGACTGCCGTCGCCCAGAGCGGGGCTTACCACAGCCCCTTCTATCTCGGCGCCCGCCTCATCGAGTACGGCGGTGAGGGAACAGGGGACTTCCACCTCCACTGGAACTTCACAGTATCGCCAATTGATGGATCCGAAACCGGGCCGGTCGACTGGGTGCACGCGTACTCGTCGCGCGAGTTGACTTCAGCAGAGCTCGACGATTGGGTGTTGGTCGTTGGCGTCTACGACCTGCATGACCAGGTTGCGCGTCTTTATGTGCCGACGCATGAAGACAGCGGGGAGACCGCATTGCCCGAGGGTTGGCCGAAATGGCGCGCCGAAGCGGGTCTGCAGATCGGGCATGCATGGTACCGAGACGAGTTCGTTGACCAATGGCCCGGTTCAGTCGGCCCCGTCTGGGCGTACACGGGCGTTCTCACCGCCGACGACGCACAAAGCCTCCACGACCGCGGCGTCTTGGAGGGTGAGTAGTCCCCTGAGAGCGAATGCTCACATGATGCCGTCGGTCGTGGGCGATTCAGTCAGCTTTCGGGAAGCAGTTGGGCCGGCTGCGTGGGGACGCCGAACATGTCCCGGAGCCCTCATCGCTGACCATCGGCTGGGTGCAGAAGCCTCTTCGTGAGGCTGGTCTTGCTTGTTCGAACTTGGGCAAGAACGTCGAACGTCCGGGTGTCCACCCAGAACAACTCCACCCTGGATGGGTGTGGTGGGATGACGAAGGGTGTCATCGGGCCTCGATTTGGTCGACCAGAGCCCGCATCAGGTGGTCGGGGCTGGCTGAGGTGAGGAAGTGTCCGCCTTCAACCCGTACAGTGGCGAAAGGGCCGTCTGTGAGTTGGGCCCAGCCGTCCTGACTCGCCAGCACCCCCGGGTCCTCGCTTGCGCCGCACAAGGAGACGAGCCGAGTCATGATGGGCGGGTGCGGAGCCGCAGCGGCATAGGATCGGGTCCAGGCGAGGTCGGCCGCAATGACGTTCTCGAACATCTCCATGTAGTCATCGTTCTCGGCAAGATCGGAATGCAATTCACCGCGGTCGACCAGAAGCCGCACATACGCCGGGACGTCCGGCTCAAGCTCGGCATCGGCTGGCTCAAGTGGCGGTTCCTGGGAAGCCGCGAACACGACCTCCGGCGACCGACCAGTCGCGTCTGCGAGATGACGCGCTAGCTCGATTGCGAGGAATGCACCCGAGCATTGACCGAAGATCGCGTAGCGACCCGGCGTCGCCTGGGCAACCGCCTCGACCAAGTCGTCGACGACGGCGCCGAGGTGACGTTTCGGGGGTTCAGCGAACCGGCTCTCTCGGCCGGGCAGTCGCAGCGCGACGACGTCGAGGTCTGGCGGCGCGACGGCGGCCAACCCGGCGAAGGCGGAGGCGCCGGAGCCCGCGTGTGCGATGCAGATTAGCTGATGACGGGAGGGGTCCGGGGCGCGCTTAAAACGCTCCAGCGCGTGAGGAGCGTGGTTCGTGCGCGGAGACCCCACGCCCACCCCTTTCTAGCATTGGCGGCTTTGGCATCGACAAGCGGTGACGGGGACCGCCAAGACCGCAGACGACTAGCGTCGATCATACAGAGCACTGTTCACTTCTACCGCCGCCGATTGCGAACGTGTCCCGGGGCCGATTACTGTTTCATTCGTGCTGCTACCACCTGCCTTCGACTATGTCGAGACCTTCGACAAGGCGTTCGGCGACCGCGGATTCTGGGATCCCTATTTCGATCAGGTGATCCGTCGTCATGACCTCCCTGACCCCACCGGCGAGGTTACGGTGGGCGTCGGCGGCACGTACCCGACGCTCGTCTACGGTGGTCTGGTAATCAAGCTGTTCGGCTTTGCCAAGGCGTGGAAGACGAGCATCGTCGCGGAGCGGGCGGCGCACGAGCTCCTGGCCGATGATCCCGATATCGCGGCCCCACAGCTGGTGAGCATGGGTGTGCTGTTCCCTGACGAGGCATCGTCCTGGCCCTACCTGGTCACCACAAGGGTGCCGGGCACGCCGTGGGAACTCACGAGCATGACGACAAAGGAGAGGCTACAGGTCGCAACCGAGCTGGGGCTCCAGTTGAGACGGATCCACGCCCTTCGCCCTCACGGCCACGAGTCGACGCTGACGGCGCCGGGACCAGGGATCTCTGAGGCAGCGGCCCAGAGTTGTCTGTCACCGCACCTGGTCGAGCAGGTCGACGACTTCATGCGCACCCTGGATACGTACGGACGCGTCTTCGTACACGGCGACCTCGTGCAGCTCCACGCCTTCGTGGACAATGGCCGGCTCGCCGGCATCATCGATTGGGGTGATGCTGTGGTCACGGATCCGCACTACGAGCTGGGGAAACTGGCTTTCGAGCTGTTCGACTGTGACAAGCAGTTGCTGTCGGTATTCCTCGACGCAAGCCAGTGGGTCAGGGGTCCTGAGTTCGCCCGGCAGGCGCTGGGGCTCGCCCTTCAACGCCAAGCGGTGGGCCTGACTCAACACCACACCTTCGACGTGTTCGAGCCCGTCGGTGATCACTATCCGTTGTGTGACATCGCCACGCTCGACGAGTTGGCCGCCGAGCTCTTCAATGTCTGAGCCGGGCTACCCGTCTGGTGTGCTCGCCACTCTCCGGCGCGTACTCGCAGTCGATGCGGGTGGCAGCAAGACCGATGTCATCCTTGTAGACGAGGAGGGACAGGTTCTGGCCACGAGCCGCGGCCCTGGTCTAGGTCACGACCAGTCCCTGGATACCTGTATGTCGACGCTGGCCGCCCTCGTCGCCGAGGTCGGCAACCCGGTCGTGGCGGTGGTGGCGGCGTGCGTCGCCAACCTCGACACGCCTGAACAGGAGGAGCTCTTCGCAGCCGCCGTCGCCCGACGCGGCTGGGGTGAGCGGGTGCTCGTGCGCAACGACACTTATGCCGTGCTTCGCGGCGGCGTCGATGGAGGTTCTCGCCACGGGATCGCGGTCGTTTGCGGATCGGGCATCAATTGCCTGGGCGTCGGGCCAGACGGAGGGACGGCCAGATTTCTCGCTTTCGGCGAGCACTCTGGCGACTGGGGTGGCGGCAACGATATTGGCCGTGCGGGTCTTTGGCATGCCTCCCGCGCTGAGGACGGCAGGGGTGAACCGACCGCCCTGCGATCAGCACTGCTTCGACACCTCGGACGCAAGTCGATGCGTGATGTAGCGCTCGACCTGAAGGATGGCAACCTGACCGACGCCGACGTTCGCGGGTGCACACCTGTCGTGTTTGAGTGGGCCACCGGAGGTGATCCGGTCGCAGTGGCGATCGTGCGACGGCAGTCCGACGAGATATGCGCGATGGTGCGCGTGGTCCTGAATCGGCTCGATCTTGCCGAGGTCGGTACAACCGTTGTCTTGGGGGGCGGTGTGGTGACCAGCGGTCACGCGCTGCTTGTCGACGCTGTCCGCGCGGGCATCGCCGGCTTCTCGCCCGACTCTACGATCGTCGTCACCCGAGAGCCTCCGGTGGTGGGGGCGGCCCTTCTCGGAATCGACACCCTCGGCGAGAGGGCACCACAGGCGGAGCACCGGCTTCGTTCGTACTACCGGTCCGGAATCACAGCGTCGTCGTGAGAAGGCTGCACGGCGGCTAGGAGCCCGTCGTGCAGCCGTGTTGCCGAGGCGACGATCCCACTCCCGAAGGGTGTCACCATGCCACCTGCCTCCGCGACGATGAGCGCGCCTGCCGTCCAGTCCCAGCGGGACAGTTCATCCTCGGCGAATCCGTCGAGGCGCCCACATGCCGTCCAGCACAGGTCCAAAGCCGAGCTACCAGTGCTGCGTATGTCCCGCACGCGATGCAGCAGCCGTTCCGCCGCGGCGGCCTGGCGTCCGCGGGACTCGGCCAGGTAGGAGAACTCGACGGCAACAAGAGATTGCTCGAGAGACTCAGGGTCGTTGACGCGGATACGCCCGCCATTGAGGTGTGCGCCCAGGCCGAGGGCCGCCGTGAAGGTCTCGTCGCGGACGATGTCGTGGACGGCGCCCACAAGGACGCTCCATCCAACCTCGGTCCACCTCTCGCAGGCAATGCTCACGCAGAAATGAGGGATTCCGTACGTGTAGTTGACCGTCCCGTCGAGGGCATCGACGACCCAGCGCATTCCCGTGCTCCCCGTCCGGGGTTCCGATTCCTCGGTGAGCAGGCCGTCGTCGGGTCGGTGCTGTTTCAGCACTGCTCGGATAGCAGTGTCGCTGTACTTGTCGGCGTCCGTGACTGGGTCTGTCGTCGAGGACTTGCTGGTCTGTCCGGTTACCCTTCCGATTCGCTGCCGGACCTCGAGGCCCCCGCGACACGCTGCATTGACAGCGATTTCGAGTAGTTCCGGCTGGGACGGAGGGGGCGAGGCGGACACTGATCGATCAGCCGGCTGTGTTCTCGACAACCACGTGTTGCGAGAGCCGCCCGGCCTCTCGTAGTACGGCCTCGTGCAGCTCCGGCGGGAGCAAGGCGATGCCGGCACCGACCACGCAGCGGTCCACGTTCGGATCTTCGTAGGGCAGCGACATGCCTGTAAGCGGCAGGATCTCGACACGGTCCGGGGCGTCGAATGGCGTGAGGTGCTTGGGGGAGACGGGCTGCTCGGCAGTGTCGAGGGGAACACCAAATCGGACCACGTCATGTCCGGCGACCATTCCGCGGGCTACACCGAACGCAGCCGCGCCGCTGGCGCGGCGCAGGTCCGCGAGATAGCTGCACCACATGCCATTCGCGCGCACATCTCCCACCGTACGAGAGAGTTCGACATCGCGCGCCGGCCACTTGCGCAGGAAGCGTCCGTAATTGTCCTCCTCGGTTCTCCGGTTTGCCGCGGAGTCGCGGATGTGAGGAAGGTGCAGGGCGTAGACGTCGGGGCTCAATACGATAGGGGTACGGCTCGCGCACACCCGGTAGCCCCATTCGAGATCGTCGACGCCCCACCCGAGGAAGGATTCGTCGAAGTAGAGCCCGTGACGGCGTACGACGTGGTTCGGCAGCGCGATAAGGCCGGTCCAAGCGAACGCCCACGGGATCGCATGGGCGACCTTGAAGCGGGCGTCGCCGGGCCAGTCCTCGGCCTCAGTCATCGCGGTGAGCGCTTTGAGATGCTGGTCATACGAACCAACCTCGACGGCATCTACGTCCCCGTCCTCGTTGTTGCCATACCCCACGACCTGGCCGACGACGCACACTTCTTGCCCGAAGGCGAAGTGGTGATCCCAGAGGTTCTGAAGGGAATCGGGCGGGAGCAGCGTGTCAGCGTCCATCTGCACGACCACCTCGCCCATCGCGCCACGCATCGCGAGGTTGCGCGCCCGCGGGATGTGGAAGTCACGGGCGGACAATACCGAGATCAGGTCGAGACGGTCGGCGAACCTGCGGCACACCTCGACGTACTCAGGCGCATGCTCCATCGCCGCGACCACAACCTCGAAATCGTCGGCGCACATTGTCTGTGCGGCTAGACCCTCCAGAGCCAGTGTCAGGTTGTCCAGTCGGGCCTTATAGGGAATGCACACACTGAGTTTCACGACACAAAGTTACCCCGCGAGACTGAGGAGCGACCCCATCGGGCAGAATTCACGCAGAACACGCAAGGCAACGGCTCACGGCAGGTAGCAACCGGAGGAAATGCGATGAGCGGCGAATCGACGCCCCGCCAGAGTGCGCTGCGGGAGCGCCTGCTCCCGGTGTGGCGTGAGGTCCTGAGCATGCCGAACCTGAACGCCGACGACGACTTCTTCGAGGTCGGTGGGCATTCGATGCTGGCGTTGCGCCTGGTGGCGCGCATCAACGACGAACTGGAGCTGGAACTGGGCCTGCTCGAGCTGTATGAACATGCCTCTGTGGTCGAGCTAGCCGATTGGGTGGCAAATCAGACGGACGCACATCCCGGGGAACGCGACGGCTGAGGGCCAATGTGGAACCTCGGCGCGATGTTCCGCCTCGGATAGCATCAGACACGCCTAGATCGCTGACGTCAGGACGAATATGGTTGCCGCGGACACACAGAGCGCCGCCTGGTCGGCGGTGGAGACGACCGTCACCCACCTCTTCGCGGAGCACGTTGTTCGTCAACCGCAGAGCGAGGCACTCGTCGCTGGGGCGGTCCGGCACACATACGCTTCCCTGGACGCCGAGGTGCTTGCCTGCCGTGACGCCCTCGCAGCCGCCGGCGCTGGTCGCGGGACCAGGGTGGCCGTCGTCCTGCCTCGTGGCGACGCGCTCGTGGTGACCGTTCTGGCCGTGCTCCGCCTCGGGGCCGTCTACGTGCCGGTCGACCTCGAGGCACCATCGGCCCGGATCATGGCAATTGTTAACGATGTCCGAGCGGACGTCGTCGTCAGGGAGCACGCAGAGGGCTCCGGATGGCCATCGCACGAGAGTCTTCTCGGGAGGGCTACGGTCATCCGCCGAGGAGACCGCTGGGCCGTCTCGACCGCCCTCCTCAACGTCGCCACTCGGCCCTTGAACTTGCCGTCCCCGTCGGATGTCGCTTACGTGCTTCACACCTCCGGGTCGACCGGTCGGCCGCGTGGTGTGGTGGTCTCGCACCGTAGCCTCGTCAACCATCTTCTCGTGCTTGCCGCGGATCTGGAGGTCACGGCCGCCGACCGGTTCTTGGCGAAGACCCCTGTGGGTTTCGACGTATCTTTGCGCGAGGTCCTGCTTCCGTTGCTCACCGGTGGCACCGTCGTTGTCGCCGGCCCCGGTATGCACCGCGAACCGTCGGCGTTGCGGGAGCTGGTCGAACGGGAGCGGGTCACGATGGCCAGTTTCGTTCCGTCGCTGCTCAACCTGTTCCTCGACGAGATCGCCCCAGGGGCTTGCCCAAGCCTGCGCGTGGTCACCTCAGGCGGTGAGCCGCTCGATCCAGTGCTGTGTCGGCGCTTCATCGAGCGTCTCGATGCGCGGCTGGTCAACGTCTACGGCCCCACCGAGACCACGATCAGCGTCACTGGATGGCACGTACCCGAGAAGGTCAAGGCTGTGCGTATTGGCCGGCCGCTGCCCGGTGTTGGCGTTCACGTCCTCGACCCGAGGCTCCAGGAGGTTTCTACAGGTGAGGTGGGGGAGCTATACATCGCAGGAGGTCAGGTGTCCGAGGGGTATTGGGACGCGCCGCGAGCGACCGCCGAGCGCTTCGTCGCGTGCCCCTTCGGTCATCCCGGCCGACGCATGTACCGGACCGGCGACCTAGTGCGTCCCTGCGTCGATGGCACGTTTGAGTACATCGGCCGTGCCGACGACCAGGTGAAATTGCACGGTATCCGGATCGAGCCGGGTGAGGTCGCGGCTCGGCTTACGGAGCTCGACGGCGTCACAGCCGCTGCAGTGGTCAAGGCCCTGAGCTCGACCGGCGTGGAGTTTCTGGCTGGCTATGTCACCGTCTCTGCCGACGTGGGCGACGCGAAAGCCTTTAGTGACCGCTGCCGCACGGCGCTGTCGGCTGTCTTACCTCCAGCCCTAGTGCCAGCCAATATCGGTCTGCTTGATCGCATGCCAACGTCGCACCATGGAAAGCTCGACCGGTCACACTTGGTCGAGCTCGCGGAGAACCCGCCGACCCGCGGCGAGCCAGCCCGGCGGTCCGATGCACCCACGAAAGAGGCCCTGGAGACGGCGGTCTGCGGACTCGTGGGCGACATACTGGGTGTGACAGAAGTCGGACCCGACGACGACTTCTTCGCTCTGGGTGGCACTTCCCTGGCTGCCATCCGCCTGACAAGGGCCATCAGCGAGAGGTTCAGAGTTTCGTTCAAGCTCCGTATGCTTCTCGGCGACGCCCGGGTGGCGGCCGTTGCCGAGCAGGTTCACCGGCTCGTCGGCGCGGACGTGGCACACTCGTGAGGCAGCCCACCCTCACGGCCATGTTCGAGGCTCATGTGGCGAAGCGGCCAGACGCCGTGGCGCTGGTGTATCGGTCGAGACAGTGGAGCTACGCAGAACTTGATGAGAGGGCCAACCGGCTGGCGCACGATCTAGTGTCTCTCGGAGTGGGTCCCGAAAATGTGGTCGCGCTCTGCCTGCCCCGCGGTGACGACTTGGTTGTAGGGGTCCTAGCGGCGTCGAAGGCGGGCGCCGCATTCCTACCCGTCGATACCACCGTTCCGGAGGAGCGGATCGGCTACATCCTGCGTGACGCCGTTCCCAGTTGTGTTCTCACTGCGGTCACGACGGCGCACTTGGTCAAGGTGACGAGCGAGGCCGGCACACCCACTGTGATCGTCGATGATCCCGACACGGTCCGACGCATCGGCTCCAGACCCACCACCCCCGTCCTCGGAGCCGCGGGGGAGGGGAACATGGCGTACGTGATCTATACGTCGGGATCCACGGGGCGTCCCAAGGGCGTCGTCGTGACCCATCGAGGTGTTTCCACTCTTGTGGAGACCGGACGCAGACAACTCCGGACCTCTGCACACACCCGCGTGTTGCAGTTCTCGTCGCCGGGATTTGACGCGATGATCCTTGAGTTCACCATGTCATTGCTCGTCGGCGGCCGACTGGTGGTGCTCCCCGACGAACCTCGAATGATGCTGGACTCTCTCGATCAACTCGTGCGCGAGCAGGGCATCACGCACGCCCTGTTGGGACCTGCGGTTTTGGCGGCCTTCGAGAGCCGCGAACTGGCGACCTTGGAAGTGCTCATTCTCGGTGGTGAGGCGCTCTCCGCTGAGACGGCCGACCGCTGGTGTCGCGACCGGACGGTCGTCAATGCCTATGGTCCAACTGAGTTCACCGTCTGTGCGACCATATCGGCACCGTTGGTGCCAGGAGGGGGCGCACCGATCGGGACAGCCGTGGACGGCGCCCGGCTTCACATACTCGATCACCGGCTGCAGCCGGTGCACAGGGGGCAACCGGGCGAGCTCTATGCCTCCGGGGAGAGCATCGCCCGTGGCTATCTCGGTCGAGCAGCTGAAACTGCCACCCGGTTTGTCGCTGATCCTTTCGGCCCTCCCGGCAGTCGGATGTACCGCACGGGTGACCTGGTGCTCGAAGACGAGCGTGGCCAGCTCGTTTTCCTCGGGAGGGTCGACGACCAGGTGCAGATTCGTGGTCATCGGATCGAGCCCGACGAGGTCAAGAACCGACTCCTCGCTCAGGCCGATGTCGAGGACGCCTTCGTCATGGCCCGGGAGGACGTCACTGGTCGGCCACAACTTGTCGCCTACGTTGTGCCGGGAGGGTCAGTTCCTCCCGACTTCGCGGTGGGGTTGCGCGAACGTCTCAACGCAGTACTGCCCTCGCCGATGGTGCCATCGGCGGTGGTGCTGCTCGATTCGCTGCCGGTGACTGTCAATGGCAAGATCGACCGAGACCGTTTGCCCGCCCCGGACTTCGTCAACGTCGCGATCCGTCCGAACGCCGACAAGGTGGGCGCCGACGGCCTCGTGGGTGTCATCACAGGGGTTTTGGCCGAGTTTCTTGGGCTTGAGCGGGTGCCTGCCGAGGCATCCTTCTTCGACCTAGGGGGCGACTCGGTGTTGGCCGTGCGAGTCGTCAACCGGCTGCGAGACTTGCTGGATGTCGACGTCAGCGTACGCGATCTGTTTGAAGCCCCTCGTCCAGCCGACTTGGTCGACCTGCTCGGTTCTCGCCCCACCGACTCGCGCGGCGCGATTGCGTGCCAGGACCGCATAGCCCCGTTGCCCTTGTCCGCAGCCCAGTCTCGTCTTTGGCTGGTGGAGCAGTTCGAGGGGCCGAGTGCGCTTTACAACATCCCGCTCGTCTATGAAGTGCTCGGACCACTTGACCTTGCTGCACTCGATACCGCCCTGCGAGATGTCGTTACCCGGCACGAGGTGCTGCGCACCGTGATTGAAGAGTCAGGAGGTCGCCCGATTCAACGAGCTCTGAACGGAGAACAGGTCCCGCCCATTCTCGAGACCCGATCCGCCGACACCGTGACGGTTGAAGTCTTGGTTGCCGAAGCTGCGCAGCACGTCTTCGACCTTGAGGCCGACGTGCCGCTCCTGGCTCGCGTGTTCGAACTGGCGCCCGAACGCCACATTCTCGTGATCGTCGTGCACCACATCGCGGCCGACGGCTGGTCGATTCCCGTGCTGATGAGCGATCTAGCCACCGCCTACGCAGCTCGGCTTCAACGCCGCACTCCGGACTGGACTTCGCTGCCGGTGCAGTACGCCGACTTCGCCGTCTGGCAGCGAGCGTTCAGCGGAGATGCCGAAGACCCAGGCAGCCGGCTGTCGCGTCATCTCGCGTACTGGCGCGAGCAACTCGCCGATCTGCCAGACGAATCGGCGCTTCCCCGCGACCACCTCAGGCCGACGATACCCACGCGTCGCGCTGGAACTGTGAACTTCGCGATCGACGCCGGCACGACCGCCGGGCTGGTGAACCAGGCTTCACGCCATGGTGCGACCCTCTTCATGGCGTGCGCTGCCTGTGTCGCAGGGGTGCTCTCTCAAGCGACCGGTACTGTCGACATGCCCATCGGCACGCTGTTGTCCGGTCGCGACAACGAGATGCTGAACGACCTCGTCGGGTTCTTCGTCAACACCGTCGTCATGCGCATCGACGTTTCTGGGCAGCCCTCGTTCGACGAACTCCTTTCCCGCGTGCGGAAGACGGTCCTCGAATGCATCGTCTATCAAGGCGCCTCGTTTGATGAGGTCGTTGCCTGTCTGCGTCCACCGCGCGTGGCCGGACGCAACCCGCTCTTCCAGGTGTCGGTGGCGATGGAGCCCGAGGGAGCAGGACGACTTGAGTTGTTTGGCGTGCGCATCGAGCGGCGGACGCAGGAGTCCACCGCGGCCAAGTTCGACCTCGCCTTCACCTTCCGGCGCGACCATGCCCGCCTCATGGGCACCGTCGAGTACACACGTGATCTTTTCGAGCACGCGACGGTTGAGCGGCTCGTCGCCCAACTGGTCGACCTGTGTGCGGCGTCAGTACGCGACCCCGGCGCACCAGTCATGCCCGAACCGTCCTCCACCCGCTGACGATCCACGGTAAACGGCTCACGGGCGGATGGCGTGGAACGTCCAGTCGTCGTCGCGGGCGGCCGGCCGGCTCGCCGGATTGTAGCCGGCGGTAACGTGAATATCGTGGAATCCGGCGCGCACCAAGGCTTCGCTGACCTCGTCAGGACTACGGTGCTGGATACAAAACGTATGGAGTTCGGTGGTCAGCAACTCTCCGTCGCGCCACTTCTCGTACCTGAGGAATTCGGTGACCTGGTTGCGTGCCGAGTCGAAGTCGAGATGGACGCACTGCAGTGTCCACAGGACGTCGTCGCGCCGCCAGAGACGCATCGGCCCGGTCGTCGCGCCGGCCATCACCGGCGGCGCGACGTCCATGACCAGGAGACCGCCCGGCCGAAGCGCCTCTCGGCACGAAGCAAGGGCGCTGTCGAACGCTTCGCGCCCGTCGAGGTCCTTGACTGACCCAGACGGGACAACGATTGCTGCGAACGTACTCGGCAGCTGAAAGTTTGCCATGTCGCCGACGTGCAGGGGGGGCTGGTAGCCGAGATCGTCGGCGTTGCGTCGACAGATCTCGATCATGTGCGGGGATTGGTCGAGGCCCGCCATGTCATAGCCGGCCTTCAGTAGCGGCACGAGGACCCTGCCGTTCCCGCAGGCGAGCTCAAGCACAGGACCCGTGACGCCCCTCAGAGCGGCCGTGTAGTACTCGACATCTCCATAACTGTGACCCACAGGCTTGTCCAAGTTGTAGACCTCAGCGATCAGCGCCGAGTGCGTCCAACTCATGGCGTGGGCCGGGGCGACGCTGGGGGCGCAGCCAAGAGTCGTGCCAACCAGTCGACGCGGGCTGCCCTGGCCGTCTTCGAGACACGGGCCTCCGGAACCCACTCATCGAAGCTATGGAAGGCCCCGCCCCAAACGTGCAGCTCCGCATGAACGCCGGCCCGAGAAAGTCGGGCGGCGTAGTCGATGGCTTCGTCGCGCAAGGCCTCGGCGGCTCCCACGTCGATGAAGGCAGGGGGTAGTCCGGCCAGGTTGGTAGCGCGGGCTGGTGCGGCGTAGGGGGACACCGCTTCGGTGCCTCGACGTGTGCCAAGCAACGCGGTCCACGCGGTCACGTTTGAGGTGGCGTCCCACAGGCCGCGCCCATCCATCTGCGCCGCCGACGGGGTCGCTACGCGGTCGTCGGTCATGGGACAGAGCAGCATCTGGCCCAGCAGCGGAGGGCCTCCTCGGTCGCGAGCCATCATGGCCACCCCGGCGGCAAGCGCACCGCCGGCGCTGGCGCCGGTGAGGATCACCCGGTCCGCGTCCAGTCCCAGCTCTGCTGCCTCGGCCACGGTCCACAGCAACCCGGCGTAGCAGTCCTCCACGGGTGTCGGGTCCGGGTGTTCGGGGGCAAGGCGATAGTTGATGCTCACGACCGCCATACCTAATTCGTGGGCGCGGTCGAGCTCGCCGATGAGCTCCGGGCTCCGGTTGTGCCCGGCGATCATCCCTCCGCCATGCATATTGTAGGCGAAGGCGACCGGAGTGCGGGTCCCCGAAGGCCGAGCAACCAGCAGGGAGACGTCGCCCCTGTGCGCGTCGAGAACGAACGACTGGAGGGTGAAGCGGCCCTCGTGCTCGATTTCCTGGTTGGAGAGTCTGGCGGCGGCGATCCTCTTCCGATCAGTCAAGATCATGTCGGGCGTCAACGACGGCGGACGCCGTTTGAGGATCTCCCGCAATGGGCCCTCGAGTTCATGGTCGAACGGCGGAGCGTCGTCTTGCTCACGATCGTCGATACGGATGGCTTACTCCTCTGGCCTCGTCTATGACGGTTGTAGCTGCTCAGGCATCGTCGGAGGTGCCTGAGCAGGGGTGTTGAAGGTGCAGGGTTCTGTACAGGCAACGGCGGTTGAGGTGGGAGTCCTGGTACGGCGTGCGGCCGTGCGACAGACGCGTATTGTCGAAGATAATCGTCTCACCGGCCTCGAGTCGCGTAGTCATGAAGTGCCGTCCACCGGGCTTGGCCGCTTCCTCGAGATAGGCAATCCCACGGCGTAGCGCTTCACCTCCCGGACTGCCGGGCACCTGCCATGAGTCTGTCTCGGTAATGCAGTAGTAGCCCACAAGGTCTCCGCCGCGCACCGCGAAGGCTGGCCCAATGTTGGCGTCGTCACACCCGTTAATGTTGGCACGCCTGACCAGCACGTCGGGCATGGTCAGTGCCAACGCTGCCTCGAGGTCGTCCGACACCAACTGGGCGAACACGGCTACCGAAGCGAACAACGTGTTGTGGCCGCCTTCGGCAGCGGGCATCTTGCACGACATCAGGGTCGCCTTGACGACGCCGATCGGTTGTAGCGTGCCGTCGCAGTGAAGCTCCTGCCCGACAGCACGCCCGAATGACGGGTGGTTGGCGTCTGGGGTAGCGGCGTTGGAGGCCGCGGAGATGGTCGAGACGGCATCCGGTTGCCGATCGCCCCGCAGATACAGGGGCGGCACGAATGCGGGTCCTAGCGTCAGTCGGTCACTGAGCTCGAGGTGGATCTCGGCCGTCAGTGGGGTGTGGCTAATCCTGAGTACGGCGAATCCGTGTCGGTCGTAGCGGCGTGCCACCTCGTGCAAGGCCCGCCCTGTCAGCGCCGAAGGAGTGTTTACCCGTACAGGGTGGGTGGGCACTTGCGCGAACGTTGTCGTCACGCGGCGGGACGCGTCGACGAGTTCGTCGACGACGGCTGTGATGGGCATTCTGTTTCTCCAGTCCTCGTGGGTGGCTGGGCTTCTGTTCGGGCGGTCAGGTAATGACCTCGTGAACCTGTGTGGTGGGTGGGCACGGCTCGTCGCCTATCACGAACGCCTGAGTTGCCTCTTGCACGGCTGCGTTGATATTCCCCCATGAGTGGTGGATCTCCACGAGCACATCGCCGGCATCGACGCGGTCACCTACACGGTGGTGCACCACCAGGCCGGCCGCGTGGTCCAGGGGCGCCCTGGCACTGAGCCGGCCCGCACCCACCCGGACGGCGGCAGAGCCAATCGCTCGGGGGGAGACGCGATGGACCCAGCCGTCGCGCGAGGCAAACACTGGTGTGACGCATGGAGCGGTTGGGAGCCGATCGGGCTCTTCCAGGACGTGGGGCTCCGCTCCTTGCACGGTCGCCCAGTGGATGAATCGATCGTGGGCCTCGCCGTTCTTGAGCACCCGGTTGATCCGCTGGTCCGCCTCGATGCCCGATAGGTTTGGATCGGCGCTCTGGAGAAGCGCCCTGGCTAGGACTCGGCACGGTGCAGATAGGCCGGGAACCTCTTCACCGCGGAGTACGTTGAGCGCCTCCTTGACCTCCAAGGCGTTGCCGACCGCGCGCCCCATCGGCTCGCTCATGTCGGTGAGGATGGCTTGGCTGCGCAGCCCGAAACGCCGAGCCAAGGCGACCATAGTCTGGGCCAGGGCCCGGGCGCCATCCTGGCCACGGATCAACGCGCCTTCGCCCGTCTTGACGTCCAGGACCAAACCGTCTGCGCCCACGGCCACCTTCTTGCTGATGATGCTGGCGGCAATCAACGGGATGTCCTCCACAGTCGCGGTGACATCACGTAGCGCGTACGTGGCACCGTCGCCAGGGGCGAGCGAGGAGCTCTGTCCGGTGATCACCATGCCAGTTTGATCGACAACCGAGTAGACCTCGTCTGTGTTGAGGTCGAGCCGCAGCCCTGGGATCGACTCCAGTTTGTCGATCGTGCCCCCGGCATGCCCGAGCCCACGCCCGCTCATCTTCACCATGCGCACTCCGCACGCGGCCACGATGGGCGTGACGACCAGGGTGGCCTTGTCACCCACCCCGCCGGTGCTGTGCTTGTCAACGACTGGACGGCCGACCCGGGTCAGATCGAGCCGATCCCCGCCGTCGATGTACGCTCGGGTGAGGGCTGCTGTCTCGTCCAGGTTCAGGCCGCGACAAGCGACCGTGGCTAGCCACGCCGCCATCTGGTAGTCGGGGATGCGTCCTGCAACGAAGTCGCCCACCACTCCGGCGATCTCCGGCTCGGTCAACAGCCGGCCCTCGCGCTTGGCTGTGATCGACGCTTGGACGCGGAGCGAGGCGTTTGCTCCCGTTGCCGCGGTCTGAGTAGGCATTCAGCCGTGAAGGTCTTCGACGGCATCGGTCATCCGCGACGCCACCATCTGGGTCTCGTGAGCGCTGATGATCATCGGCGGGACGACAAGGACCGCTTCGCCCTGCTGACGTACGAGCAGGCCACGTGCCTGAGCTTGGCGAGCCAACCCGGCTGCAGTGCCAGCGTCCTTGGCCTCTAGCGTCACGACTAGGCCAAGTCCACGGACGTCGCGGACGGACTGCGTTCCCGCCAGCGGTGCGAGCAGTTCCAGGAGCTCGTCTCCGCGAAGGCGAGCGTTCTCTACGAGCCCGTCCTGTTCAACGATGTCGAGAGTGGCGAGGGCTGCCGCGCACGCCACTGCGTGCCCAGCAGTGGTGTGGCCGTACCGTAAGCCGCCGATCCAGGCATCCTGTTTGAACGTGGAATAGATATCCTGTCGAGTGGTGACAGCCGAGATGGGAGCGTATCCGCCGCTGAGGCCCTTGCTCGATACGAGGATGTCGGGGACCACGTCCTCATGCTCGCAGGCGAACATACGACCGGTGCGACCGAAGCCCGTGAACACTTCGTCAGCGATGAGCAGGGTGCCGGCGCGGTCGCAGATCTCCCGGAGCCTGGCCAAGAATCCACGGGGCAGGACGACGCCACCACCGACGTTGAGTAAGGGCTCGACGACTACCGCAAGCGGGGGGTGTTCGTGGCCGTCGACCGCTGTCGCGAACGCGTCGGCGAGGGCGTCCAAGCCTCCCGGAGCTCGGAGCTCCGCAGCGGGCAGAGGCAACTCGACCTGGTCAACCACCAGCGGGACGAGATGGTCGTGGGCAGTGGGCGGAAGTCCCGACAGGCTTCTGGTCAGCAATGTCGAGCCGTGGTAACCACGCGCGAACGTGACCACCCGCTGACGACTCTCACCCAGGTGACGCCAGTAACACGATGCGATCATGATCGCCGCCTCGACGGCCTCGGACCCGCTGTTCAGCAGCAAGGTTCGTGACATCTCGGGGGACAGGTAACCGGCGATGCGTTCCGCGAGAGCTCCTGCCATCGGGTGGTTGGTCGCCGACATGTCGACCCCATGCAGCACCCGTAGTTGGCGTTCCATCGCCTCGATGACGTAAGGATGGCCATACCCCACGGTCGAGTTGAGCGAAGACGCGTCGAGGTACTCGTTGCCGGCGTCGTCGGTGACGCGGGTTCCGGACCCGCTCGTGATCATCAGACGTTCAACCTCAACGTCGATGGGTGACCACGGGTGCCACACAAAACGAGAGTCACGCGCTCGGAGATCCCCTTCGAGTAATGCCGGGGAGAGGGTGGTATCGGAGCTCATCAACGGTCCTTTCGGTCGGCCGAGGTCGTCAGCGCGTCACCGACGATCGAGAAAGGGGGCGCCTCCACCAGGTAGAAGTGGTCGCCTGCTACTGAGCGCTCCGCGAAACCTCCACGAGTGAGTGTCTCCCATGGACGCAGGTCAGCATCATCGTCCTCTACGCCGGAGATCGTGGTGACAGGACAGTTGAGCACCGGCTGGGCGGACATCGTGTACTCGTGGAACATTCGCCCGTCGCCCAAGATGTACGGCATCACAAGTTCTTGGAAAACCGGGTCCTCGACCATGTCGGCGTCCGTACCACCCAGACGTACGAGCTGTTGGGCTAGAGCCGTAGGGTCCTCGGAAAAGGACTCGCTGTTCTCGGGCAAGGGTGCGTTGCGTGATCCCGAGGCAAACAAGTGCGTGACCTCGACGCCTGCCACCTCTAAGGCACGGGCGGTCTCAAGCGCGACCACAGCGCCCATGCTGTGCCCAAACAAGGCAAGGCGTCGATCCGCCATGGGCGTAATCGCCTCGGCGATGGTTCGGGCCATGGCAGTGAGGTCCGATGGCGTGGGTTCGCCAATCCGCTCGGCTCGACCAGGATAACGCACAGCGTGAACCTCAACGTCGGGCAACTGAGCGCCCCAGTCGCGGAAGAAGACCGCGGAGCCTCCTGCGTGTGGGAAGCAGATCAGCCGAAGCGCCGCTGGTTCAAGCGGCTTTTCGCACCGCAGCCAATCAGTGGCGGGCTTGTTCATTCCTGGCCCCTATTCAGTCGTCGTCGTCGTCGGAGTGCTTGGGACGCCCGTGCCCGGCGCTCCGACCGATGGCCGACGGCATCGGCGGCTACGGACCCCTTGCCGGCGCCTCGGATGAAGTCGGCCTGTCCTGCCACCGTGGTGTGGCGGAACAACGTCACGACAGTGAGCTGTACGCCGGTGTGGCGCTCGAGGGCGTCTCGCAATTTCAACATGGCCAATGAGTGGCCGCCGAGATCGAAGAAGTTGACCTCCGGTGGTACGTGGACGAGGCCGAGGACCTCGGCCCACGCGGCCGCGACCTGCCCGCTGACGTCACTGCTGGTCGCCTCCGAAACCTCGACGCCGACGTCTCGCGGAAGAGCCTCAGGCGCGTCCGCTATGAGCACTTCCAGAGCTCGCCTATCGATTTTGCCGTTCGAATTCAAGGGCATCTGCTCATGGACGACGACGCGACCGGGGAGGTGCCCGGAGGGCAGCCGCTCGGCCAGGTAACGGCGCACGCCAGCGACATCGGCTCCGTCGTCGAGGACCAGGTGCGCCACTAATGCTGTGCGTTCAGCGTCCGGCAGAACGACGGCCTCCTGGACGCCGGGCGCGAGTAACAGCGCCGCCTCGACACCTCCGAGCTCGATCCGTTGCCCCCGAATCTTGACCTGGCCGTCGCGTCGGCCGAGGAACTCGAGTTCCCCATCGTCGTTCCATCGGACGGTGTCGCCGGTGCGGTAGCGACGGTCGCCGCCCCACGGATCGTCGAAGAAGCTCTTGGCGGTGGCGGCTACCTGCCCCAGATAGCCGTTAGCCACGCCTGGGCCACCAATGCACAACTCTCCCCGCTCACCGTCTGGTACCGGCTTCAGCCGTTCATCGACCACGTGGAGCTGGACGCCAGGAGCGGGGCCGCCGATGGTTGACTTTGCTGGAGCTGTATAGCGCCGGTAGGTCGCCCACACCGTACCCTCGCTGGGACCATACTCGTTCACCAGCATGACACCCGGCAGCACCGCGAAGTGACGCTCGATGAGCGCGTCCGGCAAGGACTCCCCGGCGACCGTGACCGTCTTGAGTGAAGGGAGGGGGTGCTCACCGGCGCTCTTGGCAGCCTCAATGATCTGACGATGCAGGGACGGGACGCACAGGGTGCGCGTCACACAGTGGCGGGCCATCAGGGCAACAAGCGCTTCAGGGTCACGCACGTCGTCGGCCGATGCCACCACCAGGCAGCCGCCGCTGGTGAGCGTGCCCCAAAGGCCGGCGACTGAGGAGTCAAAGGCCAGCGGTGATAGGAGCAGGAATGTTGACGAACCCGGGTAAACGGTTCGCCGGGCCCAGCTGGACCAGGCGAGCTGGCGGTGACCGACCACCACACCTTTGGGCTCGCCCGTGCTCCCTGAGGTGTAGACGACGTACGCGTCGTCGTGTGTCGACGGCTCCATGGGCGCGGAGGGGGAACCGGCGCTGCCGGTCATAGAGTTGGTCTGCGATGGAGCGTCCCGCCCGATGACGATGACCGGGGCCGACCACAATCCCCGGACCGCCTCTTCGTCTGTAATGACGGCAGCGACGTCGGCGTCACCCAGGATCGCTCGAATTCTGGCGTCCGGCTGGGAGGGCTCAACGGGTACATACGCAGCGCCCGCGGAAAGGACCCCCAGGACCCCCACGACCATCGCGGTCGATGGTCGGCACAGGATTGCGACCCGGTCGCCAGCGCCGACCCCGAGCCCCGTAAGACGGTCGGCGAGTCCTTCGGCCGCATCCACGAGCGTCCGGTAGTCAAGCTCGTCCTCACCGCACCGTACAGCGGGCGACGACGACGCCGTGTGAGCGTACCGCCGGACGGCGGACAGCACGGGCTCCCACGACTCGGGAGCATCCCTGCTCCCACTCACTGTCATCGCGTCGTTCATGCGAGATCCTCTTCAGGCTTGCACGGGGTCAATGATGCACCTCTTCCTCAAGGAACGGACTTCAGTCACGTTGGCACAGAACGAACGCGAAGAGTATTGCAATGAGCCGAGCGAGCCAAGGTGCGAAAGGCACGAGAGTGTCAATCTCCGGGGTGAGTTTCAATCTCCGGGGTCGGATGGGGCAGGGTGGGAACATGCAGCGTACAACGTCTCCACGGACAGGTTGAACGTCGATGAGGTTCACCGTCGTCGGCGCGGGCAGTACATACACCCCAGAACTAGTCGAGGGACTCGCGAGTCGACAGGAGTTGCTGCCGATTGACGAACTCGTGCTGCATGACGTCGACGCTGCACGGCTTGAGATCGTCGCGGGTCTGGCACGCCGGATGCTCGCGAGACTCGGAAGTTCTGCCGTGGTGCGGGCGACCACCTCCCTGACTGAGGCCGTCGATGGCGCTTCGTTCGTCGTCATCCAGCTACGAGTGGGCCAGCAGGCGGCCCGTCTGCTCGACGAGTCGGTACCTGACCAGTTCGGACTGGTCGGGCAGGAGACCACCGGTGCGGGAGGTTTTGCCAAAGCGTTACGGACCGTGCCGGTGGTGCGTTCGATCGCGGACGAAGTGCGCCGGCTGGCGGAACCTGACGCCTGGATTCTTGTCTTCACGAATCCCGTGGGGATCATCACTCGCGCGCTGGTCGAGGACGGACACCGGGTTCTGGGTCTGTGCAACGTCGCCATCACCTTCCAGCGACTCTTCGCCCGGCTACTTGGCACCCAGCCGGAGCAGGTCGAGCTCGGGCATGCCGGTCTCAATCACCTCACCTGGATCAGGTCGGTCTGCATCGACGGGCATGAGCGTCTCGGCGAGCTCCTCGACTCGCCTTTACGCGAACTTGTCGCCGGCGAGATCGGCCTTGGTCCGGAGTCGCTTGATGTCCTCAAGGCCGTGCCCTCCTACTATTTGAAGTACTTCTACTCCACCGCCGCAATGGTTCGGTCCCAGCGCGAGAACCCGCGGGCCGAGGAAGTCGTCGACATCGAGCGTCGCCTGCTGGCGATGTACGCCGATCCGACGCTTGACCGCAAGCCTGCGCTGTTGGAGCAGCGTGGGGGAGCCTTCTATAGCGAAGCGGCCGCCGCACTCGTGACGAGCCTCTACACCGATGACCAGGCGCTGCACTACGTGAATATCCGAAACGACGGCACACTGCACGGCCTGCCGGACGACGCGGTGGTAGAGGTTCCAGCGCGTGTCGGGCGACAGGGCGCGATGGCCGAACGCGTACCCGACCTCGCGCCCGAGATGCTCTCCCTGGTGCAGACCGTCACTGCTTACGAGACGCTTACCCTCGGCGCGGCACGGATGGGTGACCGGGACTTGGCGCGTCGGGCTCTGGCGGCGCACCCACTAGTGCGCGACCCCTCAGTCGCAGTCCCACTTCTCGACGCTCTCCTTGAGGTGAACCGCTCTCACCTGCCAGCCTTTTTCCGCGACTGACCTCGGAAGATCACCGCAGCCTGACACGCACCGGCAGTCGGGCCGGACCGTTGACTGCGATCGAGGCTAGCGGCACGGCGGGGCCGGCCGCCTCCAAAACGGCGTCGGCGCACAGCAGCTCGTCCAAGAGAATACGCAGCTGGTGACGAGCCATCGTTTGGCCGATGCAGATGTGCTCACCGGCGCCCAGCGCAAGGTGCCGGTTCGGGCGACGGGCAATGTCGAACGTTTCGGGGACGTTGAACGCGGACTCGTCACGATTCGCTGAGCGGACCCACAAGACGACTCGCTCGCCCGCGGTGATCGTGCGATTGCCGACCTCGATGTCGCGTGTGGCGGTGCGCATGCTGTGCGTCGCGCTACTTGCCCAGCGCAGAATCTCCTCGACCGCAGTGGGCAGGAGTCCGCGGTCGGCGGCGAGAGCACGCCACTGATTGGGGTGCTCAAGGAAGGCTGCTATCCCTGCCGCGATGGAGAGTCCGGCGTTCTCCGAGGCACCAACAAGGTTCTCGCAGTTGAGGATGATCTCAGTCTCGTCGAAGAGCTTTCCGTCGATTTCACCGTCGACCAAGAGACTCATCGCGTCTTGACGCGGTTCCTCCATCCGGTCGTACATCAACTCGATGAGATACTGCACGAGCGTCATGTGGCTCGTGATGGGCTGCGCGGCGGCGAATGCTTCTTCAACCCAAGTGGTGACCCGGTCGAAGTCGACCTCGGGTACTCCGATCAGCCGCGCGATCAACAGGCTGGACAGTCGGGCCGCCACGTCATGGGCGAAATCGACCTCGTCGACCTCAGCGGCCTGCGAGAGCACGCGGCGGACGTCGGCACGCATCTCGTCTGCGAGTGATCGGGCACAGCCCTCGCTGAACCTTGGTGCGAGCAAGGCACGGATGTCTCGGTGCCGGGGTGGATCGATTAGCGCCAAGGTCAGCCCTCCACCGGGGTCGTCGCCCAGCTCGCGGGGGCGGAGCAGCACACCACCTTCTGAGCTGAAGATGTCGGGTCGCGAATAGGCGTCGCGGACGTCGTCATAGCGGGTGAGCGACCAGAAGGGCGGGAATGTGGACTCGTCATGAAACGCCACCGGTTCATGGGTACGCATCCACCGCCACGTCTCCTCCGCTTCACCGTCGGCATGGGCCTTGGGATCCAGCAGTCGCGACGGATCCGAGGTGGTCATGACGATGACTCCTGCAGCAGCGAGCCTTGCGAAGCCATGAACGAATCGAGGAGATCGACGGCAACAGACTCGGCGACGTCCGCGGGGCGAAATGAAAGCTGGACGGTCAGGTCCCCTCCGGGCTCGGGCCAGAGCTCGAGATGGAGTTCTGTAGGGAGCTCAAGATACGGCTGTCGCAGGTGCGTGGTCTCCAGCCCATCGAACTCAAGCAGCGGGCCAGGGTTGTCCTGAAGGGCGAAGAGGGTCTGAAAGATCGGTGAGCGGGAGTTCCCCTGGCGCATTAAGGCCTGTACGACGTCGTCGAAAGGGGCGTCCTGGCACGAGAACGCCAATCGCGTCATTCGGACGGTTGCTTCAAGTGCTGCGGCGACGTTGTCCCGACCGTCCGGACCAGGCCTGACAGCAGCGGCTGACAGCCGCATCGGCACCATCGACAAATGGCACCCCACTACGTCGTCCTCGGCCAAATGCGAGCGGTCGGACACGGGCACCCCCACCGCGAAGTCGGTACTGCCAGTGACTGAGGCAAGAGCCCTTCCCCACGAGGTCAACAGAACCACGAAGCGAGTGGTGGCGTACTGAGCGGCGAGACTGTCGATGCGCGCGATGTCAGTCACGGGCACCGAGGCAGTAAGGGTTCGAACGGCTGCGACAGACCTGTCGCGCGTGAGGGAGGCAGGCCAAACGATCTCCGGGACCCCGCGCAGCTCCGCGGCCAGCCGCGTGACCTGCCCGGCGATGTCGGCGTGCTGTTGGCGTCGTGCACGATGCCTTGCGATCTGGTGAAGTGAGGTCGACCGCGCAGAAACAGAGCCCCCGTTATAGGCGCGGGACAGGTCGCGGGACAAGACCGACTCGGACCAGCCATCGAAGGCGATGTGATGAACAGAGCACCCGAACAGCGAAACGCTGCCGGAGCCCACCGGCACCAGCGAGGCGCGCCACACGTCCCCGCCCTCGACGTCGAAAGGCACGCTAAGGGCAATGCGCAACGCCCGCAACGCCGTCTCGGGAGTCGGTTCGGGCGCGAGCACGTGGAGTTCCGGCGCTTCAATTTCGGTCACCTGGGCATTCGGCGCGGGGTCAAAAGTGTAGCTGGCGCGCAGCGCCTGATGCCTCTCGTGGACGTCGATAACCGCACGGTCGAGGGAGTCGAAGTCGAGCTGACCCGCGAGGCGCCAGACGAGCAGACAATGGTTGGTGAGCCCGTCCGGGTCGACCAGATCGCGGGTGAGGAATACGACCTGCGACGGGGTGAGTGGGACCGCGTCACCTGGGACCGAGAACGACCCCTTGTCTAGGGTTGTTTGCCCGAGCCACGCACCGAGCTGTGCCACGGTTGGATGTTGGTAGAGTTGAGAAACGGGTACTGCGAGCCCGCTACTTGCGTCGAGGCGTGCGCACACGCGACCAGCGCCAAGGGATGAGCCGCCCAGTTCGAAGAACGAAGCGTCACGTGGGACGAAGCCGGTGTACCCCAGTACCGAGGCGAAGGCCTCGGAGACGAGAGTTTCGTCTGCAGTCGCCGCCGTATCGCCGTTTGGCACTTGGGCAGCAGCTGTAGCGGGGGAATCAAGTCCGACCTCGCCTTGATCGAGCAGGGCAGCCTCGTCGATCTTGCCACGGCTGCTGAGCGGGAAGGTCGGCACGGACACCACCTGTACGGGCTGCTGGTAGGTCGCCAGATGGGGGGTGAGGTCCTCCAGCAGACCCGAAAGCTCGTCACCGGCCACCCGGGGGATGCAGAAAGCCACCAGCTCGTGAGTGCTGTCAAGTTGATCTCGACGGGGGACCACACGGCATGACGCCACCCGGGGCGCGAGGGTCTCTATCCGGCTCTCGATGTCGGCCGGTTCGACTCGGTGGCCCCTGATCTTCAACTGGCGGTCGGCGCGCCCGCGAAACTCCAAGAGCCCGTCCGGGCTACCCCACACCCCGAGGTCGCCGGTGTGGTACACCCGCTGCCGACGCCCAGCCAGCTTCACGGTCGTGAACTTGTGTGCCGTGAGCTCGGGGTCGCCGAGGTACCCGATAGCCAGTCCGTCGCCTGTCACACAGATCTCGCCCTCCTCGTCCCGGCCGCACTCTCGGTCGCCGTCTAGGACATACACGCTGGTCCCGGGAACACAGATCCCCAGGGGGATACCTCCGGGCCGACTGCAGTCGGCAGGCATGATCCGATGGGCGCTCGCGAATACCGTGCTCTCGACAGGTCCGTAGCCGTTGAACAGCGTCACCGTGGGGTGGCGCTTGAGGAAGCGACGGACGTGGGACGTCGAGAGCCGCTCGCCACCCACGAGGACCTGGCGAAGGCCGTCGAAGGCGTCGAGGGACTCGTCTACCAGCATGTTAAACAGACTGCTGGTGATCCACGCGGTGTTGACACTGTGGGCGGCGATGCCACTGCGCAGCGTCGTAGATGACAGGAAAGGCTCCTCAACCACCACGCAGGTTCCGCCGTTGAGCAGGCCCCCCCAGAGTTCGAGCGAGAAGGCGTCCCAGGGCGGCGCGGCAGCGAGCGGAATGACCGTGTCACTGTCGAAGCGCGCGAACGTGTTCTGAACGAACAGACGTGCGGTAGAGCGGTGTGTGACGACGACGCCCTTCGGTCGGCCGGTGGTCCCAGAGGTGAAGAACACACAGCATGGGTCTTCACCCCGCGCGGTGACGGGCACGAATTCCGGAGTCGCAGAAACGGTGCCGATCTCCGGCGGCGACCAGAGTCGGTAGTTCGGAGGCGGGACCGCGTCGGAGAGGTCGATAACCAAGTCAGTCTCAAGGTCGCACAGGACGCTCTCGAGCTGAGCGCGGGGCCAATGTGGGTCCAGAAGCGCATATACGCCACCCGCCTTAAGGACGGCCAGCAGAGCAATGACGAGGTCCGCGCTGCGGGGCAGCATGATGGGGACGTGCGTGCCCGGACACACGCCGTGTTCGGCGAGATCGGCCGCCCAGCAGTCAGCGGCAGCGTCGAGTTCGGCGTAGCTGATCCTACGCTCACCGGTCACCAGCGCGGTTCGTTCGGGGTGGGCGTCCGCTGTACGGGCCACCGCCTCATGGAGCCCGTCGCCGCCAGGACCGAGGTCGGTACCGCTCGCACTGAGGCCTGTGACCATCAAACACGCTCCTCTCGACTGGTCTCGGCGCGCGCACAGCCCGGACGAGTCGAGGTTGCTACGGCCGAGCCGCATTTCTACGCTGTCCCGAGATGGTAGCCCGCCAACCATCCCGCCTATCATTCTGCCGGGGCTCTCTGGGTCGAGCTGATCCCGTGTGGAGTTTGATCGGGACCTGCGGGGGCTAGGGTGCTGGTATGGCACGCGACAACTCATTCGATGTGGCTGTCACGGGCATGGCGGCCCGGTTCCCCGGAGCATCAGACCTTGGGAGTTGGTGGGAGGCACTGCTCGCGGGACGGGTGTTGCTCACGAGGTACTCACGCGAGCAGTTGCAGGCCGCCGGGGTGCAGGCGGAGTTGATGGACGAGGTGGACTACGTACCTGTCCACGGCCACCTTGAAGGGGCCGAGTGTTTCGACAACGCGTTCTTCGGCATCAGCCCTCGCGAGGCCACGCTCATGGACCCGCAGCACCGGTTGGCTCTTGAGGTCGCCTGGCAGGCACTCGAGGACGCTGGCGTCCCTGCGTCCCACGACCGCCGCAGGACCGCTGTTTTCGCCTCGTCGACGGGGAGTGGGTACCTCCATGCGGTTCTAGCGAACGGGCCCGTCGACCCGGGAACCCTCGATGACTTGATCCATGGCACGGAGACCGACTTCATGGCCAGCCGGATCTCCTACAAGTTTGGGCTCACCGGCCCCGCTCTCGCCGTGCAGACGGCGTGCTCGTCCTCGCTCGTCGGGGTGCACCTGGCCGTACAAGCGCTGCTCAGTGGCGACTGCGACCAGGCCTTGGTCGTAGCGTCCGGAATGGCGTTCCCGCAGGCCGGGTACCTCCACCTTCCTGGTGGGATCCTGTCAGCCAGCGGACGTATCCGCCCGTTCGACGCCGGTGCGGATGGCGTCGTGGGTGGTTCCGGCGTGGCCTGCGTCGTTCTACGTCGGCTCGAGGACGCCCTTGCCGACGGCACGTCCCTCCGCGGCGTGGTCCTGGGCACGGCGATCAACAACGACGGTGCCGGCAGGGCGGGCTACTACGCCCCGTCAGCAGCCGGTCAGGAGGCGGCGATCCGAGAGGCCCTCGCGGCAGCCGAGGTTGACGGCAGCTCAATTGGCTATCTCGAAACTCATGGCACAGGGACGCCGATCGGCGACCCGGTCGAATGGTCGGCGGCCTCGTCGGCGCTCGCGGCGGCCGGAGCGCTTCCAGGCCAGGTGGTGGTGGGGGCGGTGAAGGCCAACGTCGGGCACCTGGACGCTTGCGCCGGACTGGCCGGCTTGATCAAGGCGTTGCTGGTCGTCGACTCCGGGCAGGTGCCTCCGGTGGCAGGGTTCAGCGAGCTGAATCCTCTTCTTGAGACGACTGGGTCGCCACTGGTCGTTCCATCGGTGGCTGGCCCGTGGCTCGGCCCTGAGCCACGGCGTGCCTCAGTGAGCGCCTTCGGCATCGGAGGCACGAATGCGCATGTCATCGTGGAACAGGCTCCAGTCCTGGCGCACCGTCAGCCAGACGAACAAGGAGAAGTAGGAGAAGAGGGAGATGCTCGAAATGTCGACGAACGACCGGTCGTCCTGGCGCTCTCTGCAGCTGACGACCAGGCCCTCGGCCGGATCGCCGACGCTCTAGCTGATCACCTCGAGGCCGGGCTCGCGTCCTTGACCGACGTAGCCCACACTCTCGTGCGCGGCCGCGCCGAGTTGCCACACCGTCTCACGATCACCGCCCGAAGCGCTGAGGAGGCGGCCGTAGAGTTGCGTGTGCGGGGCCGGGCGGGCGCCGGCATCGTCCCTGATACCGGCGTCCGGCCTCTGGTATTCGTCTTCCCGGGCCAGGGTTCGCAGACGCCCGGTATGGGGCTGCCCTACGCCGCGATACTGCCCGGCTTCCGCGACGCACTTGAGGACGTCGTTCGGCACCTCGAGCCTTCGCTGCGCGGCCGAGTGCGCGGCGCCGTGCTCGATAGCTCGTTCCCAGCGCTGGACCTAGACCAGACGGCGCTGGCCCAGCCGTCACTGCTCTGTTTGCAGCTCGCCAATGCGGCTGCGCTCGCCGACCTCGGAGTCGCCCCGGACGCCGTCGTCGGGCATAGCCTGGGGGAGGTCGCGGCCGCCTGCGTGGCCGCCATCATGAGCCCCGAGGATGCTCTCGCCTTCGTCGTCGCTCGTGGCCAGGCTATGCAGGACTGTCCGCCGGGTCGCATGCTTGCGTTGGGGTGCGACGAGGAGCGCGTGCTCGAGCTGATCGAGGGCACGAGCCTCGACCTCGCGTCCGTCAACGCGGCCGAGAGTTGCGTGGTCGCCGGACGGGCCGAGGAGGTCGCGAGCCTGGCCAGTCGGCTCGAGCCAAGCATGTTCGCACGGAAGTTGCGCACCACGCGAGCCTTCCACTCTCGTTTGATGCACGATTCAATCGCGCCGCTCGAGGCCACTGTGGCGTCGATGACGATGAGCCCCTCCGCCGTTCTCTTCGCATCCGCTTCTGACGGCCAGCTCTTCGGCGTCGGTGACACGACGCCCCACGAGTTGTGGACTCTTCAGGTCCGGCGACCCGTCCGATTCGGTGCCGCCGTCCGCGCCCTGGGCGAGCGTCTGGGCGGGCCGAACGCCCTTGAAATTGGTCCCGGCCGGGCGTTGGCTGCGGCCGTTGAGGAAGCTGGAATTCCGACCGTGGCGCTGGGTCCCGGCGGCCCCGGAATGTCGAGCGCGAACCGAAGTGAAGTGCTCGACGGACTTGGCGCGCTCTGGGCTTTGGGTTACGGTCCCGACCTCGCGCGCCTGACGCCCGGCGCGCCGGTACGGCTCCCAAGCTACCCGTTCGCCGGTCCGCTGTGGTCTGCGGCCCAGACAAAGGCGCCTGCGGCAGCGCCGGCACCGTCGGCGTTGAGCGGTCGTCCCCCTATCGCCGCCGAAGACCAGACCGATATCGAGAGCGAGAGCGCGGTGGACCTGGGTCACGTCGTCGCGGCCGCGTGGACTTCTCTACTCGGTGTCGATGGACTCACCGACGACTCGGACTTCTTCGCGCTCGGTGGCGACTCACTGCTCATCACCCGACTTGCCCGTCAACTCAATGGTGAGCTCGGCATCCGGGTGCCGGTGCGCGACATGCTGGCGGGACGGACCCTTGGACGTCAGGTCGAGGTCGTCGCAGCTGAGGTCGAGGGCCTCGAGGCGACTCGGTCCCGCTGAGCGAAGCTCACGTCTCGTCGTAGAACCCGCATGCCGGGTGGGCCCGGGCATGTCTGCGGCGGCAGCCAGGTGGTCTGTGAAGACTTCGATTTGGATCTATTTGCCCGAACTGCAGTACGCGGCTGGTCTGGTCGAGTACGTCCATCAGCAGTTGGGCATGCCGATTGCTTCGGCGGCGCCGTTGGCCAAGATCAGCGACTGGTTCACTGCGGCGGTTCAACGCTTCTGCGACACCTCCGTCGGGTCCCGGCTGACGTCGTCGCGTGCACGATGTGGGGTGCCATGGGGCATGATCTCTACGAGTGCGTCCGGATCGGGCCGGACGAAGTCACGACGCTTGGATAGGAGTATCCGTGGAGAAGCAGACATCGCTAACGCAACCCTTCCGTAGTCGCAACTTCGTGCTCATCTGGACAGGCCAGACGATCTCGAGCCTAGGCAACGCCATGTACGTCGTTGCGCTGGCGTGGTCCGTCTACGATCTGACAGGCTCGCCGGCGGACATGAGCGTCGTGCTCATCCTGAACATGATTCCGCGTCTCGTGCTCACTCTCGTGGGGGGGGCACTGGCGGACCGGTTGCCGCGGCGGTCCATTCTTCTTGTCGGCGACGTTGCCGCTGGGCTACTCACGCTTCTGCTTGTGGTGCTGGTGCAGGGCGACGGCGCTTCTTTCTGGCTGATCGCCCTAGCTTCTTTTGGCCTTGGCGTCGTCAGTGCCTTCTTCGACCCGGCCTACCGTTCCATCTACCGCAACATCCTGCCCATCGAGGAGCAGCAGGCGGCCGTGTCTGTGGCCAACGCCACCATCAACCTCACCTCGATCGTCGGGCCGGCGCTGTCGGGGGTGATCTTCGCAGTCGGTGGTGCCGGGGTCTGCTTCGGCGTCAACTCGCTGTCGTTCTTCCTATCGGCGTTGTGCACCCGCTTCGTGGCCATTCCGCACCAGCCCGTCGAGATTGCGACGACCATTTGGAGCGACGTCAGAGCCGGGATCGGATTCGTGCTGCGTACCAGGTGGCTGCGTACCACCCTGTTGCTCGACATGCTCGCTAACCTCGTATGCATCGCGCCCCTCAACGTGCTGCTCCCGGCCATCGTCAAGCTGTCGGGCGGGGGTAGCGAGTTCCTTGGCCTTGCGATGGGCATCCAGGCTGCCTCGACTGCGCTCTCGAGTCTGCTGGTCGGTAAGTATGGCCGCTACCTGCCGCGCGGACCAGCCGTCTATGGCCTGATCGCCGTCGCGGGTTTGGGTGTGGCCATGCTTGCCGGAGGTCAAAGACAGAGTTGGCTTATCCCGCTCGCGGCACTTATCATCGGTCTGGGCTTCGCGTTCAACACCGTCGCTTTCACGCTGATCCAGGAGCACGCCCCTGAGCGTTACCTCTCGCGGGTGTGGGGGGTAGCCACCGTCGCCTCGCTCGGCCTGATGCCGATCGGCTACGCCGTAACCGGAGTTCTCGCGGAACTCGCCGGAGTTCCGGCGGTCCTCCTTGGCGGCGGCGGAACGCTGGTGGTGATCACGTTGGTGATGGCCATGATCTCGCGGTGGAGCCTTCCTGGCCTGCCCAACTACCCAACGCTCGAGAGTGAGGCGGCGGGCGAGGGTGTGGAGGGCGAGGCCGCCGCCAGGGAATTTTCATGACCGCCGCTAGGCGCCCGGGAGGAGCGACGTGACAGATCCCTACGAAAGCAACCCGTTCGATACGCCGGATAGCTCGTTCCTCGTTCTGGTGAACGAGGACGAGCAGTACTCACTGTGGCCAGCTGACTTTCCCGTTCCGTCCGGCTGGACCACGGCCCTGCTGGCGGGGACCCGCGACGACGCTTTGAGGTGGGTCGAAGAGAACTGGACGGACCTGCGACCTCGCAGTGTCCGAGCGACCGGCGCGAAGGACGCCGGATGACCCAGGCCTCGGCCCTTCCCCATCGTGTCGTGGCGGTGGCGGCACACTTTGACGACGTCGCGCTCTCGCTCGCCGGCGTGCTGCTGCAGGCGGCTGGTCCGATTGCGGTAGTTACTGCTCATGGTGGGCCACCCCCCAAGGACGCGATCGTTTCGGATTGGGACCTCGACTGCGGTTTCGTCTCCGGTGACCAAGCCTATAGGACCAGGCGGGCAGAAGACGCGGATTGCTGCGCAGTCCTCGGAGCCGATCAGATCCTGTTGCCGAACGCTGACGGGCCCTACCGTCCGGACGGGTCCCTCGATGGGCTCGACGAGGTCCTGCGCCAGATCGACCACGACGTTGATGTCTACCTGCCGTTAGGCACCAACCAGCCCGATCATGCGCGTGTCCGGGACCAGGGCCTCGCCGCGCTGGCGTCACGTCACGGGCATCTACCGCGGGTGCTCCTCTACGCCGACCTTCCGTACTCAGCCGTCGCGCCGGGTTGGGGCGCGGCCGACGACGGCACGGCGCTTCCCCGGGCGTCACGGGCCGGCGCTGCATTTCGCGACCTCGACGCGCGCCACGGACTGCGCTTAGTGACCCACCTGCAGCTTTGTGACGACCTGTGGGCCTCGAAGCGGTCCGCTGTCCTGTGCCACGCCTCTCAACTCAGCCTCGTAGGCGCTATGGATGAGATGGCCGGCACCGGCTCGTTGCTCGGCCCGGAGGGACCCTTGCGCCGCGAGTTGGTCTGGGAGCTGCTGACGGGGTCCCTCACGTGAGGGGGACAGCGCGGTCCTCGAACGGACGCTATGGTGGCGGCGCCGTGGCCAGAGTACGTCCCGACCATGTTGAGGCATCCGAGACCGAGGAGACTGCGTGAAACCTATCGTCGAGATCGTACGAGTCGAGGACCGGACCCAGCTAGAGCGTTGGTATGACCTGTACGACGAGTGCGCCGACCTAGACGACCCTGACGGACCACGCCCAGCGACCTCCGACGACGTCGCCGAGAGCGTCGCGGGGCCGGTGCGAGGATTGCTGCACGGGCGCCGGAGCTTCGTCGGCTGGTGGTCGCAGAACAGCGGCGACATCGACCAAGAGACCTGGCTCGCCACAGACGGGAGCGGCGCAGTCGTCGGCGGCTTCCTCGTAGAACTGCCTCGAGAGGACTACCTCCACGTCGCCTTCTGCTTCGTGGTCGTAGCGCCCGGGCGACGCGGTAAACGCGTGGGTCGTGAACTGTTACGGAGGTCAGCCCGCGTGATCTCGGCTGCAGGGCGCAGCACGATCATTTACTACACACGCGACGGGTCGGCCGGCGACCGCTTCATTCGGAAGATCGGAGCCACGGTTGCGGGTCCGACCGACACTCGACGGATCCTCGACCTCGACGACGAGAGCCGCCAGCGCCAGGCCAAGGCCCGGGCCTCGCTGCCGGCCTCCGACGACTACGACGTGGTCGCCTGGTCCGGGCCCGCCGAAGAGGAGTACCTGCCGGGACTGGCCCGACTGTTCGATGCCATGGCCGACGCGCCGCGCCCCGACACGATGCCACCCGAGGTGTGGACTCCAGAGAGGGTACGGGCTGACGAGGCTCGTATTCGAGATCGGGGGTCCGTGGTCATGAAGGCGCTGGCGGTGCACCGCCAGACATGCCAACCTGTGGCCTTCACCGAGGTGATGTTCGACCGTGCTCTACCTGCCTGGGCCTTCCAAGGGATGACTGTCGTGCTGCCTTCACACCGGGGAAAGAGTTTGGGATTGATGGTGAAGTCCGCTCTGAATGAAATGGTTTACGCTTCGCATCCGCATGTGAGCCATGTGATGACGACAAACAACTCGACAAACCGCCACATCATCGCGATCAACGAGCGCATTGGGTTCCGCGCCACCGCGGACTTCACCCCGTGGGAGCTTCCGGTGGCCAAAGCGAACGAGGCAAAATGAGACCCTTCCGGTTCGCGATGCGAGTCAATCATGCGCCAAACGTGAAGGCCTGGCGCGAGACTGTACGGACGGCCGAGGCACTCGGCTACGACGCTGTTTCTGTCTGCGACCACTTCGACCGGCAATGGGGTCCGATCGTTGCCCTGACCGTCGCGGCTGAAGCCACCACGACGCTTCGGCTTGCGACTGGTGTGCTCAACAACGACCTTCGCCACCCGGCGGTACTGGCCAAGGAGATCGCCACTCTCGACCTCGTTAGCGACGGCCGAGTCGAACTCGGGCTGGGAGCCGGGTGGAAGCACGACGACTATCGGCAGATCGGGCTCGACTTCGATCGTCCGGGCACGCGCATAGACCGCCTCGGAGAGAGCATCGATGTACTCCGAATGCTGTGGGCCACGGGACCCGGCAACTATGAGGGCGAACACTACGAGCTGGTCGACGCCGTCGGCCTTCCCGTTCCACCGACGCGACCACATCCCCCCATCTGCGTGGGTGGGGGAGGTCGGCGCGTGCTCAGCATGGCCGCGCGGAAGGCAGACATCGTGGGCTTTAACACCTCCCTAGCGGCCGGCGAATACGGGCGCGAGGCCGCGCTCGCGGCGCACTCCGACCGCTTCGATGAGAGGGTCGCTTGGGTGCGGGAGGCCTCCGGTGAGCGGTTCGACCACCTCGAGCTGCAGTGCGACACGAACTTCGTGTCCGTCAACAGGGACCGGCACGGCTACGCGGCAGAGGTCGGCGCCCAGCTAGGTATCGATGCGGCGGAGGTTCTGTCGATGCCGCTTGCGCTGGCTGGCACGGTCGATCACATCTGCGAACAACTCGAGGAGCGGCGGGCGCGCTGGTCCTTCAGCTACTGGATCATCGACCACGAAGTGATGCACGACTTCGCGCCTGTGGTGGCCCGACTGACCGGCAACTGATTCCAAGCATCCCGACAGAAGGAGACACAGTGACCAGACGCCTGAAGGCCGTGATCATCGACGGTGAGACCGGAGGGCGCTGGCACCGGTGGGAGGAGACCACGCCTCTGCTGGTCTTGGCTTTAGAAGAGACGGGGATCTTCGATGTCGAGGTTGTGACACTCTCGGACTCCAGTGTCGTGGCCGCGACTGACGCGCCCGACTTCCCGTCCTACGACGTGGTCGTCCTCAACTACGACGCGCCCGACGAACGGTGGTCTCCCGAGGCGAAGCAGGCGTTCGAGCTATACGTTGGCGGCGGGGGAGGCGTCGTCGTCTATCACGGTGCCGACAATTCATTCCCTGACTGGCAGGCCTACAACGAGATGATCGCTCTGGGGGGGTGGCGTGATCGCGACGAGCGGGCCGGGCACTACTGCTACCTGGTGGGCGGGAAGGTCGTTACCGACGATGCCTCCGGTCCCACGGGTTCGCACGGGAGACGGCTTCCATTCCCAGTCATGGCACGGCGGCCGGACCATCCCGTGTTGAGAGGCCTGCCCACTACGTGGATGCACCACGCCGACGAGCTCTATGATCGGCTCCGAGGCCCAGCCGTCGGGCTCGCAAACATGACCGTCTTGGCGTCAGCATTCTCGCCGCCCGGTAATCAGGGCACGGGGCGCGACGAGCCTATGCTGATGACGGTGGAGTGGGGCGAGGGGCGCATTTTCCACACGACGCTCGGACACGATGCCATGAGCATGAGCTGCGTCGGCTTTTGGACCACGCTGCAACGAGGCTGCGAGTGGGCGGCCACGGGCGACGTGACCCAACCCGTGCCTGAATCCTTTCCCACCGCCACCCACGTGCTTTACCGACCGGACGTGGTCGAGCGCGATCCCGTCTACGGCGCAGGGTTGAACCCGATCGACGCGGTCCGCTAGCGCTGCGGCAGGTCGGTCAGCTGGTCGCGCCGTCGTCGAACCCCTCTCCTGCGGAGTCGATGGCGACGCCAGGGCGACCGTCGACCCCGACTGTGGTCGACCCCGCGACAGTGATCCGCAGCGCGCGTCGGTGCTCGTCTCCGTAGTCACGCACGGCGTAGTGCATGGTCGACTGGTTGTCCCACATGACGACGTCGCCTACCTGCCATTTCCAGCGGACGGTGTACTCCGGCTGGGTAGCGTAGTCCTCAAGAACACCGATTAGTTCGCGGCCTGCCCGCGGACGGTGCCCGACAACACTGCGGGCGAACCCGCCTAGAAGCAGGCTGCGTTCCCCAGTGTCTGGGTGAACGCGAACGGCGGGATGTTCGGCGGAGATCCTCCGCTCGATGTACTCGGCCTTGGCTTGCGCTGAGTAGGCGTAGGTCGCGTCGGTGTAGTCGGAGTCATTGCTGTGCACAACTCGCATCATGTCCGCTAGCACCCTCAGATCCTCAGGGAGATCGCGGTAGGCCGCCGCGGTGTTGGCCCAGATTGTGTCGCCGCCGACTGGCGGGCAGACGACGTTGTGCAGGATCGCGAATGCGGGGGGCGCGTCTGCGAAGGTCAGGTCCGTGTGCCAGTAGTTTGCCCGGGTCCCGTCGCCTCTGGAGTCCATGTCGCGTAGATGCGGCTTGCCAGCCAGCCACCCGTATATCGGATGTCCGGGGGTGAGAAGGCCGAACAGGGAACCCAACGCCACAAGATGCTCGTAGTCGAGGTCCTGGCCTCGAATGAATATCACCTTGTGCGTCAGAAGGGCGTTGCGTAGGGCAGCGACTTCGTCGACACCCAACGGCCCGGCAAGGTCGATGCCCGTGATCTCGGCACCGATGTTGCCCGTCAGCCGCTGTATCGTAATCCGGGGGTCCCAGCTTCGGAGGCTGGGCTCGCTGAGCACACTCATGCGCCTCACCGTATCAACGCAGGCCTTGTGAAGTTCAGAGACCTATCCGCGAGGGCCCGTGCTCATGCTCCCGGGTGCAGCATAATTGGAAACGCTTCGGCTGTGCTCTGCACGACGAAGTCGGGTTGAACACCGTCCTTGGGGAGAGGCTTTCCATGCGATACCCAGATCGATCGAAGCCCGACGTTGGCGGCACCGGCGATGTCGTGACTCAGCGAGTCGCCCACCATCCAGCCGCCGTCGAGCGAAACACCTGCCCGTTCCGCGGCTAGATTGAAGATCTCCGGACTTGGCTTGTGACAGCCGTCGTCTTCGGCGAAGCAGAACGTGTCGACATAGGTCTCAAGCCCGTCCGCGAACTTCGATCGCTGGACCGGCTCGTGCCCATCGGTGACGATCCCGGTCCGCCATCCCGCCGCCTTGAGCGAAACCAGGCCGTCGATCACGCCGTCGAACAAGCCCATCAACTGTCGGCTACGCGTGGTGTAGGCGGCCTGAAGCTCTTGACCCGTCTCGGGGAGACCGAATTGCTCGACAATGGCGGCGAACGACTCGGTGGGCGAGACAGGTCGCTCTTGCTCCGCGCGAAACCACGCGTCGGCTTCTGGCCCCAAGTTTCGCTCACGGATCAGCTCGTCGGTCCAGCGAAAAACGCCACCGGTGAAGTCGACCAGCGTGTCGTCGAGTGCGAAAAGCGCGAGATGTGTCATCCAGCGGACGATGTCATGGCCTGCGGGGATCGTCAACACGAACGCGTGGCCCCGGCTGCCTCGTGCTGTGCGGTGTCCTTGCTCGGGTTCGAAGTGGTCGGGTACTGTCCCTGCACATGGGAAATGACACGCTGTTAGAACTGCCACTTAGCACGTCCGCACCCGACTTCGATCTCCCCGACGTACGGGGTGGCCGGATCTCGATGGCAAGCCTCGAGGGGAGTCCGGCCCTTTTGGTTGTGTTTGTTTGCAACCACTGTCCGTTCGTGCAGCACATCGAGACCGAGCTGGGGCGCTTCGCCGCTAGACATGCCGAGCGCGGGCTGATCACAGTGGCGATCAGTTCCAATGACGTCGGCGCCTGTCCTGAGGACGATGAGGCCCATATGGCTGAGCAGGTCGCGCGTGCGGCCTGGGACTTTCCGTACCTCTTTGATGCGGATCAGTCCGTAGCCTTGGCCTACAAGGCAGCCTGCACTCCGGACCTGTTCCTTTTTGACGAGAATCGCAAGCTGGCCTACCGCGGTGAGTTCGACGGATCGCGTCCCGAGAGCGGAACCCCGGTAACGGGAGAGTCGCTCCTCGGCGCGCTTGACCAGGTTCTCGGTGGGGAGATGGTTCCCTTGCCGCATAAGCGCAGCATTGGCTGCTCGATGAAATGGGCACCGGGTAACGCGCCCAGCTAGACAGTTTGAAGGTACCTCCGGGTTGTTGAGTGATTGCGGACCGGGCTAGCCGGGTTCGCAGACACGAACTCTTGACCGGCGAAGACTAGCCGCTAACAATTCCGAGTTGTCGGAGTCTTAACCATCGGAGGGGCCGGTCAGTCTCTTTTACTCCCGCGAATACGTAGACGAGGCGACGCCCGACGCCCGACGCGTGAGGTGTTCCGTTCCAACGGTTCTCGTACCTCGGGCACTTCGCCGGGATCTCTGCACTCCCGATCGTCAAGCAACGAACGCTGGAAATGGGCCCAATATCGAGTCACCTGGCGAAGGAGAAGGAACCATGACCGCAGCAACCAGCCAGACTCCTGCTGGCTGAACGGTGCCCGCAGGCGGTGCAGTGTGCCGATGCTTTCCACGTCGTCGTGTGGGCCACCGAAGCGCTCGATGAGATCCGCCGCGAGACCTGGAACACCGCTCGTCAAATGGCCGCGGCGACCCGACGCGAATGCGGGGGGCGGCGCCGGAACCCCGAGAACCAGCACGCCAAACTGGCCTGGATCGACAAGACCGAACCCCCGGTTGCACCGGCCTCCGAGATCGCGGCACCGCGTCGTTGGCTGGTTGCTGAGGTTAGGTTGACAGAATGATTAGAGGTCGCTGCGGATGTGAGTGGCCCCTGCGGCCTCCGGCTAACGTGTCGTTTGAGACCAAGTGATTGCGGAAGCCAAGAGGTAGGAATTCGATGACAGCAGCACCATCGGAACCACTGTCGTGGCAGCAGGAGGGCCGGCTACGTCGGGACCTCGACCGAGGGGAGCGGGTTGCCAACATCGTTGGTGTTTGGACCCTGCCGCTTGGCATGGAGGAAGGTCTGCTGCTAACTCGGCTCCGCGAGCTCATGCATCACGAGGATTCGTTGCGCATCGACCGTCTTACGCTCGAAGAGGGCGGTTCGGTCGGTTACGCAGACCACCAGGACCTGCCCGTGCAGCAGCGTCAGATGGCGTCCTGGGCGGATCTCACAGCCTTCGCCGAGGAGAAGGCCTACGACTTCTTTGGGCGTAGCAATGGTCCGTTGTGGGACGCGCACCTCATCACCTGCCCCGATCAGAGTGGGCAGTTGCGCGCGCATCTGTGCGGAACGTTCGACCACATCATCTGGGACGGCAGAAGCCATGCTCTCTTCGGTGAAGTCGTGACTTCGGGGGAGGAGGTTCGTGGACTGCGGTCAGGTCGCCATCGAGCTTGGGTGCGTTGGCAACGCTCCACCTATGCGGATCCGCAGATCCTGGACGCCCCCTCCATCCAGTTCTGGCATGAACATCTGGGCGGGACGCCGCCGGACAGGGCAGTCGACCTGTCGTTCCATGCCGGGGCTCACGTTTCCCCCACAGGGACAGCGATGTCAGTGAATCGAGTCGCTCCGGTGTCGGTGGATCAACTGCGGCGTGCGGCTGCACTGTCAAGGACGACCCCCTTCGTGATCTTCGCAGCCGCGGTGGCACACGCGGTGAACCGGTTCGGAGGCAGCCAGGACTTCACCTTCCGGGTGAACACTGCAGGACGTCCGCCTGAATACCTGGACACCCTCGGATACTTCGCCGACAACATGCCGGTGCGTCTACAGGGCACCGAGTTGCGGGACCCTCTCTTGGCCGTGGAAATGGTGCGCAGAACATGGTTCGGCACCCTTAGGCACCAGACGGTGCCGTGGGACTACCTGCTGGCGGCGTTCGGGGGGACCGGTCAGATTGTGACCCGGCAGTCCGCGCAGGCGCTGGTCAACTTCCTTCCGTGGGTTCAGGGGGCGGACGAGGTGCCGCCGACCGGCTCATACGAATACCGCTCGTCCGTCAGCACCTTCCAGACTGCGGGGACGTTGTGGCACGACGGCACGTGCCGTGTCGAATGTGTCTTCGACGTTGCCCGGTTTGACCCTGCGGGCGGGAACGACTTTACTGACGTGGTTTGCGAAAGCCTTGGACGGATCGTCACCGCATACGCAGACTGATTTCAAGGACCGGAAGTCTGAGGATCCGCGACCCCATGCAGGACACCCGCCTTGCGTTCCTGGAACTTCGACTCGCGAGCATTCCGGACCTGGTGGTCGTGGTCGGCAGGGCCGCCTGGGATATTCATCGCTCTGGGGGGTGACCCCTGTGGGTCAGCTTGGTCATTTCGACCCAGGTCCGGTGTCCGGCGTTCAAAACTCGTCGAGATTCACAGCGACAGGCTCATCTATCACACAGGATAACGTCTGCCGAATCCCGCCCGGTGCGTGAGCATGGCCACGCGAGGGGTCGTGGTGAGATCGGATTCGATTCAAGCGAAGCGACCGAGAGGGGGGCAGGTCTCGGCGTCACTCGGTTGTTCGGCGGCGCACGCTGTCCCAGCTGTTCGGATGATCCCGCAGGTAGTCCTCGAGCTGATCGGCGGATAGGACGTTCGCCTGTATGGCCTCGAAGTCGCGCTGTTCGGCCTCCTGGTCGCGGTGAAGGTGAGGCATTGCTTGCCCGCTGATTTCCTCAGCCAATTTGGCGAGTTGCTCTCGCCAAGCGGGCGGGAGTATCTGCTCGTCGACCATTGCCCGCGTCAGTGCGAAGCAAGCGAAGACGGCTTCTCCGACAATCTCGCGGAGCAGCATCTCCAGCGTGCCTTGGTTGAAGCGCGTCAGCAGCTTTGGCTGCGTCGCGCCGTCCGGGTCGAGCACCAGCGGTACCGTGGATCGGGCCGTCGGATGGGCCCACGCGCTAGCGAGCCGGTAATACTCTTGATAGGGCGATTGCTCCCCGTCTGGCAGGACTTGGCCCTCGATGCTGGCGCGGACGACACGATCCGGTACCCAATGCCCTTTACGCAGCCACTTCTCGGCGAGCTCCAGGTCGTGGGCCAATAGGCGACCAAGCCCGGCGGACTCGTAGGCATCGCGCAACAGAGCTCGAGCTTGGCCCTCGTACCCACTCAGCGCGAGGTGTGTCGCAGCGCGAAGGTCACGGAACGTGCGTGTGAAGCAGGCAAAAGAACCAAGGTCATTGGGGAATGGGTGCTCGTGAAGGTTGTAGTCGATCTGCTCCAGCACGGAGGCGAGCAGACCTAGTGCAAGCGTGAGCTGATCAAGCATCGGACCTGCGACAGCCGCCGCCTGGCGTCTATGTGCGTCGTCTCCTCCGGACAACAGCTGGTCCGGGGCGACAGTGGAGGTGGTTGCCACGACGCCGGTAGATTCCAGTTCGATTAGCGAGCTCGCGATGTCGCTGCCCTGCCTGAGCACGTTGACCATCTCCTGCAGGTCGGCCGTCAACAGGTCCGTGGAGCCATCCTCGGATAAACCTGGTGGAAGGGGCTCTACGTACTCCCGCAGCACCATGAGAAGCGACGCGATCCATTTGCCACGTTCGGTAGGAATCGAGCCCATTTGGGTTAGTTCGTCGATGGCCGCAGCGACATGGATGACGGCATTCAGGGCGTCCTTCTGCTCGACAACTTGGCGTTCGGGCGGCACCTGCGGTGTGGCCCCAGTCGCAAACGAAACGAGCAGAGATTGCATCTCTCCGTATAGGCGAAGGCCAATGTCAGCGGGCTGCTGCGGCAAAGGCTGCTCCCAAAATCGACGCCCGTCCTACGGGGCTAGGGCGGTCGCGGTGTTGGTTCGACCCCAGAATTACCCCGCAATTGTACCGACCGTCCCTCATCGTTTGGTGCCGCTCCGCCAGTCGACCGGCCAGGCAAGATGGAGCTGACCACCAAGGACAGGGAGCAGGACGTGACGTACGGGCGATGATGATTCGCTCGATGCCCCAGCGGGGATGGAGACCGAGGTGAGCGTCGGCGTCCCTGGTCAATGCCTTGAGCCCGACCCAAAACTGTTGCAAAATAACGTATTTCGTAGAGCCGATAACTTATCTTATGTCAACTAGTCGGCTCGTGCCCTCTTGACTACTTCTGTCATAGTGATAGTGTGAACACGTGGCACGCTACCGCGACATCGCCCAAGACCTCAAGACCCGGATCGCTGCCGGCGAATTCGCGCCGGGCGATCAGCTCCCTTCGATCGCCTCACTGATGCAGCACTACAAGGTGCCTGGCCTCAACACGATCCGACAGGCTCAGCAGCTGCTCGTCGACGACGGCCTGCTCGAAACCCGACAAGGCGTCGGCTCGTTCGTCCTACGCACCGAGCCGGTCCCCCGACCAGTCGACGTGCTGGGCGAACTGCGGGCCGCGAGGTCCGCCCTTACTCGCGCGATCAGCGCGTTGGAGCAAGTCGAGGGCATGCGATGAGCCTGAAGCCAAGCTGGGTCGAGGACCGCGTCGAGGTCTTGCGAGCCGCGTTGCACGACCTCGGCATGTCCGCGTCCCGTGCCGCGGTCGCCGAACTCATCGACGAACGGGTCCAGTGGCTGTCCTCCCAGATGGGAATCTCCCCTGCCGAAGCCCGGCGCTACCTGACCGACGACGTCCTGGCCGACCTCGCCCGCACCATGGCGTTCTCCGTGGCCGACGAGACACCCGGCGCCGATGTCATGGTGTCGGCCCGCACCGCCGCGGTCCCGCTGCCGATCCTCGGCCGCTGCATCGCCGGGCTTGCCGAGGCCATCCAGATACGTCTGCGCGAGCGGGACGACGTTGACCACCTGCGTACCACAGTCGCCCAGCTCGCCCACGCACTGTCCGCAGTAGGGCAAGTCACCGCGGAAGCCTCCGCTGGCGTAGAGCCCGGCACGGAAATCCCGGGCGGCGCCACACAAGCGGTAGTGATGATGCCGCCGGGTCTGGTCAACCGGGCCGCGCGCTACCTCGAGGCGGCCGCCGTCCTGGTCCACGAGGGCGCGGCGCCCGAGGACTTCGACGCCGCGCATGCCGACCAGCTGGCGGCCACCTTCATGCAAGACGCTGCCGGCCTGCGCTACTACGCCCGCGACTGAGCAACCGCCGAATGCTCAGCGAGCATCGGTCCGAGGCTTTGCCGCTCCTGCCGCTCTCCTTGCTTGACGCCCCCGACAGGGCGTGATGTGTAAAAGAACTTAAGAGGTGCCGTTCAGATTCGTGTCAGGGTCGGCGCCCAGGAGCTACAGGCCCGCCTCGTAACGGCCCGGGACTCCCGAAGCTGGCCCCTGTACAGCTGGCCGGCCGCGGCCCTACGGTGCACCTCAGAGCGCCCCGCGTATGCCGCAGTACGCGGCGGGTTGGCACCACCGGAAGGGGCCGCGGCGGTGGCAGAGGACCTCATCCGGCTTGTGGACGGCACGGCACTGGTCGGGTGGCGGTAGGGATGCGCACGACGCAGTTGCACCCCGACCAGCGCAGGAGTCAGGGCGCGCACCGGGCTTGGCCTGTGGCGCGGCGCCCTGAACGGGGAGCTGCGACGTCAGCGGTGGACCCTGGCCGAGCGGAGCCTGCTGGCCGACGTCCACGCGTCCGCCCCCGCGGGTGACCGCGGGTGCAGGTGTAGTCGCCGCGGGGTCATTGCCGCCGTACACCTGGACCGGGCATCTACGGGCAGAAGCGGGGGGCCTGTGGTCCCGATGGGCCCCTGAAGTCGCTGGGGCGTTGGCATTGACTCCCGCAGCGGAGGCCATGATGCTCAATGAGGCTCCCAAACGGCCAATTGCTCGTCGCGGCAGTACGTCTCACTGCCGGTCAGACGACACCGTTTCTCTGGAAATGAGATGAACAGCCGTGGCACCTCTTCCTCGTCGTCGCCTCTTGGCCGCCCTTGCTGTGGCGCGGCCCGCGCCATCTGACATCAACAACACCGCACGGGCGTCAGCGTTTGAGTTCTGCCACTCGACTCACTAAGGCTTGGCCCAGTAAGTAAGACCTGCGGGCATTACCCTCGAGATGACCGGCATCGTAGCCCTGGTCCCCGACCGGCCACAGTCCTGCCTTGTCGATCATGACTTCGTATTGGTCGCTGTACGGCGCCACCTGAGATGGGTCGTCGCTCAGGTACGACACCTCGATCGTTCCGGATTTGCCCATCCCGACCTCGGTTGTCCCGTCTGTGAATTCTCCCTCCAACCTCCACATGCTGCGGATGCTGGCCCCCGGTGGAAGAGTGCGAGGAGTATCGAAGAGCACGCGGAGCGGGCCTATTACCTTGTCGACCGATTCGGGCCATTCGTCGTACCGGAGCGTCAGTTGTCTCGCTGCGGACTTCCCTGTATTGGCGATGCGGACGTCATAGGTATTCACGCCTGCGAGCCCGGGCACGACCTCAACCCAGACATAGGGCCGAGTCTGCTCCCTGCTGTCGAGCCGCGCCTGATTATTCGCAGCGCTAGCGGCCTCGGCGGAAGCCTTTGCCGCCTCGCTGGCCTCCCGCGAGGCGAAAAGGGCAGCCTTTGCCGTGCGCCAAGCGAAATACGCGAAGCCCGCCACGGCCATCGCGCTGACCGCCATCGCCAGGTTTGACCACGCCGAGAGTTGATCGGTCCAGTTTGGTTCCGTCATTGGCCTGATCATGACAAGTAGTCTGCCCGCCACTCAGGCATACTCACGCCAAGCCCCACCGGGTTTCGCCCCGCAGCCAGCACGAGTTTGTGACGCATGTGCGAGCTGGTCCAAACTGCAGCCACTCCGGAACAACCTGGACAGGCTCAGTTCCCGTATGCCTCATCAGCATTCACCGGGACAGGAGCGTCGAACGGAGACGTTGCCCGTCCCAGTTCCTTAGAAGTGGAACGACCCTCAAATGACCATGCTTGGCGACCTCCGGCCATCGAAAACTGTTCCACAAGTCGTTCCGCAACTTCCGTTCCGAAAAGACCGTACGGCGATGATTTCCGGTACGGTTTGGGAATGTCTCCCGATGATCACGCGGTCCGCGGGCTCGACCTGGCCTACTGCAGGGTCTCCACGACCAAGCAGAGCCTGGAACGGCAGCTCGACGCCATCAGAGCCGCCGGTATCCTGGATGAGCGGATCTTCACCGACAAGAAGATCCCCTCCCGTTTGGTGTACCACCACCCCGTAAGCCCCTCCCCGTTTGGTGTACCACCACCCCGTAGACCCCTCCCCGTTTGGTGTACCATCACCCCGTAAACCCCTCCCCGTTTGGCGTGTCGATGTATAGTCGCCTCCATGCGAGATGACGAGCTCCGGCGGATCTTGACCGACGCTAACCCGTGGTGGCGCGCCGCAGCGG
>OCZT010000308.1_pt1 | contig 47151 bp, 38 predicted proteins | sample 1539031 | NCBI WGS metagenome assembly OCZT01 (sample SAMEA3539308, study PRJEB22396) | soil metagenome | biome: tundra; feature: field; material: soil | place: USA | collected 2010-05 | depth 0.15 m
ACCACCGAGATCTACACTCTTTCCCTACACGACGCTCTTCCGATCTCCGGGCGCTTACCGACGAGGGCATCCGCGTCTGCCTCGACGTCAGCGACGGGCTCTACCTGGATGCCGGCCGCCTGCTCCAGGAGGGCCTCGGCGTCGTCATCGATCCCGAGCGCATACCGCTGGAGGACGGCGTACGAGATGCCTTCCCCGACGCCTGGGTCGAGCTCGCCGGCGGCGGCGAGGACTACGAGCTGCTCTTCGCGGGCCCGGCCGAGCGCGTCGATGCCGCCCGTCGCCGGATCGTCGCTGATGGGGGAGAGGCGACCGTGGTGGGCGGGTTCGACACCGGTGCCGGGGTTCGCCTCCGCGGAGCTGATGGGGCCCAGAGCCCGGCGCCGCACTCCGGGCACCAGCACTTCTGGGCCCAGCAGGGCTGACACCGGAAGCGATATCATTGCTCTTCGGCATGGCTAACGTTGCAGGAAGCCTGATCCGAGATGCGCGTCTCCGCTCCCGGATGTCTCAACGCGACCTCGCCCGCCTCGCCCACACCTCACAGGCGGCCGTCCAGGCGTACGAGTCGGGCCGCCGCCAGCCCAGCGTCGGCCGGCTGATGGAGATTCTGGACGCCGCCGGTTTCGACCTTCGGCTGAAGCTGGCGCGAAGCGGGGGTATGACCTCCAGCCTCGATATCCGCCATCCCATCCCCACGCCGACGCCGGTCGTCGCCGTTCTCAACGGCGCCATGGGGCCTGAAGAAGACGACCGCATCCTGGAACGGCTCGCGATGTCACCCCAGGCGCGGCTGCGCGCCATGCTGGCGGCGCGGCGGTTCACGGCGAAGTACCGGGGCGCGGCCTCACGCCAGCTGCACAACTAGACCCTGAGCTCATCCTGGGCAGCCTGCTCAGGCACAGGGTTGACTTCGTGCTCATTGGCGGGATCGCGGCGACGCTGTACGGGAGCCGCCACGTTACCGACGACACCGACGTCCTCGTACGTCGCACCACCGCCAACCTGAACCGGTTGCGCCGCGCTCTCACCGAACTCGATGCCAGGGACCTGCGCAAGCGCTCGCTGGACGAAGTCATGGCGGATCTCGGCGAGGGTGGCAACGCCCGCACCAGGACCGCCGCCGGGCCTCTTGACGTCCTTGCCGCCATCCCAGTTGACCCGCCGATCGCCTACCTCGCGATCGTCCGGCGCGCCAACATCACCAGGATCGGCAAGCTCCAGGTCCGGGTGGTGGCGTTGGACGACCTGGTCGACATGAAGAGCCGGACCAAACGGGTCAAGGACCAGGCGCGCCTGCCGGAGTTGCGGCGCATCCAGGAGCTCCAGGCGGGTCGCCGCAAGCGTGCCGCCAACTAGCCGACTCACGGCCTGGTCAGCCGCCGAGACCAGCGCCGCCGGCCGCAGGCTCGGCAAGGTCGTTGAGGCGGGCGATGTGCTCTTGCTCACCGGCACCCTTGGCGCCGGCAAGACGGTGCTGGTACAGGGCCTGGCGGCGGGCCTGGGCTCGCCGGCCGAGGTTGCCAGTCCCACTTTTGTCCTGGTCCGCCAGTATCCTGGGCGCCTGGAGCTGGTCCATGCCGATCTCTACCGCCTCGACCGCCACGAGGAGGCCGAGGCGCTGGGATTGCTGGAGCTCTCTGCTGCCGGGGTGCTGGCCGTCGAGTGGGCCGACCGCGCCCCATGGCTGTCGACGGTCGACGCCGCCCGCCTGCACCTGGCGCCGGGCGACGCCGAGGGCTCGCGCGAGCTTCAACTCGAGGGCGGGCCGCGCCGGCTCCACGATGCGCTGCTGGGCGCGGCGAGGCGGTCCACGTGATCCTGGCGCTGGACACGTCTGGCGATGAGCTGCTGGTGGCGCTGGTCTAAGACGGCCAGCTGGTCGCAGGCGCCGTCCACCCCGGCCCGCGGCACCAGGATCGGATCATGAACGTAATCGGAGACGTTGCCGGAAAGAGGTTGGCCCGCATCGTCGCGGTGGCCGTGGCGCGAGGTCCCGGGTCGCACACGGGCTTACGGGTTGGACTGTCCGCGGCAGCCGGCATCGCTTTCGGCCGCCACCTCCAGATCTACCCGCTCTCCAGCATGGCGGTCGCGGCCCAACGCACCATCGACGGCGTCGGCACCGTGCTGGCGCTGGTCGCGGCTGGTCGCGGTCGTGCCTACAGCCAGGCGTTTGCAAGCCATGGCGCCAGCCGGAGCCCGGCGGGGCGGCGCCGGCTGGAGACGATCAGCGAAATCGATGCCGGCGGCGCGAGTGTCGCCGCCGAGCCCGCGCTGCTAGCTCAGCTTTCCGCCGGCGCCGGAGGCAGGGTCCGTAGCGGCGCCGAGGCCCTGGTAGCAGCTGTGAACCAGGCCGTGAGCGCCAAAGAGGTCGTGAACTATGATCAGCTCACAGGCGATTACGGAGACTGATAACCAGAGTGATGCAGCTTCGGCAGCGCACCGTCATCGAAGAGATGACGCTCGACGATATCCCGGCGGTCCAGGATATCGAGAAAGAGATCTTTCTCACGCCCTGGCCGCGCAACGCGTACCGTCGCGAGTTGTCCCAGAACCAACTCGCCAGCTACATCGTCCTCCGCGAGGAGGAGGAGATCGTCGGCTACGCCGGGCTTTGGAAGATGCACGACGAGGCCCACATCACCACTGTCGGCGTGCGCCTGCGCGACCAGGGCAAGGGCTTTGGCATGGCCCTGATGCTGGCGCTGATCCAGCGTGCCTACGCGATGGAATCGCGCTGGATGACGTTGGAGGTGCGCGCCTCCAACCACGGCGCCATGGCGCTGTACGAAAGGCTTGGCTTCAAGGTGATCGGCCGGCGGCGCGGATACTACACCGACGACGGCGAGGACGCGGTCGTGATGTGGTCGGACTCGCTGCTCTCGCCGGCCTTCCGGGAGCGCTACGAGAAGCTGCGCGACCGCGTCGGCCAGGAAGTCGCCTTCGATGATCACGCTGGGGATTGAGACCAGCTGCGACGAGACCTCGGCGGCACTGGTTGAAGACGGCGGGAGGATCCTCAGCAACGTAGTCAGTTCCCAGGTCGAGCTCCACGCCGCCTACGGCGGGGTGGTGCCCGAGCTGGCCGCCCGCTCGCACGTGGAGCGCCTGCCGCTGGTCCTGGACGAGGCGCTAAGGCGGGCAGGCAAGGGGCTGTCCGAGGTTGACCTGGTTGCTGTCACCCGGGGCCCCGGCCTGATCGGGGCGCTGCTGGTTGGTGTGGGCTTTGCCCAGGGATTGGCGCTGGACCGCGGCCTCCCGGTGGTGGGCGTCAGCCACCTCGATGGACATATCCACTCGGCGATGCTCCATTCCAACGCGGCGCGCCTGCCGCTGCTCACCCTGGTTGTCTCCGGCGGCCACACCGAGCTGGTCCTGCTCCGGGAGGACGGCGCCCACGAGGTGCTGGGGCGGACCCTCGACGACGCCGCCGGCGAGGCCTTCGACAAGGTCGCCCGGGTGCTCGGGCTGGGCTACCCCGGCGGGCCACATATCGATCGCCTGGCCGCCTCGGTCGAGGCGACCAGCGCTGCGCGCGAGTTCCCGTTGCCCGCGATCAAGGTCGACGGCCTCAATTTCAGCTTCAGCGGCATCAAGACTTCGGTTCGCTACGCGCTGGAGCGGCGGCTGGGCCTCCAGCAGGGTGCCGGTCTTGATCCGGGGCAGTCGGCGGGCTTGGATCCCGAATATGTCGCCGCGGCGTGCGCAAGCTTCCAGGCGCGGGTCATCGAACACCTGCTGGATCGCCTGAAGACGGCGGTGGAACTGTCGGCGCCCGCGACGGTGGCCATTGCCGGCGGCGTTGCCAGCAACCGGGGTCTGCGCCGCGCCGCGGAAGCGGCCCTGACCGGCGGGCCGCCGCTGGTGGTGCCGGAGCCAGAGCTCTGCACCGACAACGCCGCCATGATCGCGGCCGCCGGCTGGCACCTTTGGCGCGCCGGCCAGGGCTCGAGCTTGCAGGTCGACCCGGGATTGCGGCTGGCGGGATGAGAATCGCTACAAGTTGCGAGGGCACCTGAGAGGGCGCTAACATTAGCACTCCAGAGTATCGAGTGCTAACCGGCCCGCCGGACCGGTCCTTGAGGAGGAATCTTGCCCATGAACCTGCGCCCACTTGCTGACCGTGTCGTTGTCCGTCCGCTGGAGCGGGAGGAGAAGACCAAGAGCGGAATCGTATTGCCTGACACCGCCAAGGAGAAGCCCCAGGAGGGCGTCGTCGAGGCTGTCGGCAACGGCCGTCTCAACGAGAACACTGGCAAGCGCGAGCCCATCGACCTGGCTGTCGGGGACCGCGTGATCTATTCCAAGTACGCCGGCAACGAGGTCAAGCTGGAGGAGGAGGACTACCTCATCCTCAGCGAGAAGGACATCCTCGCCGTCGTCGCCAAGAACGGCAAGAAGAAGTAATTTTGCGCCGTTTGCGCGGCGCTCTGTAACCACATCAGGTAGGTAGACGATGCCGAAACAGCTTCTATTTGACGAGCATGCCCGTGAGCACCTGCGCACTGGCGCTGCTCAGTTGGCCGACGTCGTTCGCATCACACTGGGGCCGAAGGGGCGAAACGTCGTCCTCGACAAGAAGTTCGGCAGCCCGGTGATCACCAACGACGGCGTCACCATCGCCCGTGAGATCGAGCTCGAAGACAACTTCGAGAACATGGGCGCGCAGCTCATCAAGGAAGTCGCCACCAAGACCAACGACGTCGCTGGCGACGGCACCACCACCAGCGTGGTGCTGGCCTACGCCATGATCGCCGAAGGGCTGCACATGGTCGCCGCCGGCGCCAACCCGATGGTCCTCAAGGAGGGCATCGACCAGGCCACCCAGCAGGTGGTCAAGCGCATCAATGAGCTGGCCAGGCCGGTAAGAGGCCACGACGATGTGGCCCAGGTGGCCAGCATCGCCGCGCGCGACGAGGAGATCGGCAACCTCATCGCCGACGCCATGGACAAGGTTGGCCGCGACGGTGTGATTGAAGTCGAGGAAAGCCAGACCTTCGGCAATGAGATCGAAGTCGTCGAGGGCATGCAGTTCGACAGGGGCTACGTCAGCGCCTACTTCGTGACCAACCAGGATGCGATGCAGGCCGAGCTCGAAAACCCCCTGATCCTGATCACCGACAAGAAGGTCTCGGCGGTGCAGGACATCCTGCCGGTGCTAGAGAAGGTGATGCAGAACGGGCGCCCCCTGCTGCTCATCGCCGAAGACATCGAGGGCGAGGCCCTGGCCACGCTGGTGGTCAACAAGCTGCGCGGCACCTTCACAGCCGTCGCTGTCAAGGCGCCGGGCTTTGGCGACCGCCGCAAGGCGATGCTCGAAGACATCGCCATTCTCACGGGCGCGCAGGTTATCACCGAGGACCTCGGTCTGCGCCTGGAGGACACCGAGCTCGAGAAGCTGGGCGGGGCGCGACGGGTCACGATCGACAAGGACTCAACCACCATCGTCGAGGGCAGTGGTGATAAGAAGGCGATCGACGGCCGCGTCGCCGACCTGCGTCGCCAGATGGAGGACGTTGAGAGCGACTGGGACCGCGAGAAGCTCCAGGAGCGAATCGCCAAGCTCGCCGGCGGTGTCGCCGTGATCAAGGTGGGCGCGCCCACCGAGGTCGAGCTCAAGGAGCGCAAGGACCGCCTCCAGGACGCGCTTGCGGCCACCCGGGCCGCCATCGAGGAGGGGATCGTCCCCGGTGGTGGCACCGTGCTCTTGCGCGCCCAGGCGGCGATCGACACTCTCAAGCTGGAGGGCGACCGCGCCGTCGGCGCTGCCATCGTCCGCCGCGCCCTCGAGGCTCCCCTCCGTCAGATTGCCACCAACTCCGGCGTCGAGGGATCGGTGGTGGTCGCGAAGGTCAGCGCGGGGAAGGGGAACGTCGGTTTCGACGCCCGCAACGGCAAGTACGTGGACATGGTCAAGGCCGGCATCGTGGATCCTGCGAAGGTGACTCGTTCCGCCCTCCAGAACGCCGCCAGCATCGCCGCCATCTTGCTCACCACCGAGACGTTGGTGTCCGACGCCCCCGTTGAAGATGCGGGCGCGGGCATGGCTGAGCACGGTCATGACCACGGCATGGGCGGGATGGGCGACATGGGCGGGATGGGCGACATGGGCGGGATGGGCGACATGGGAGGCATGGACTTCTAACAGTCACGGCCGCTGCACGGACGATCCGCGTGTCACAAACCGCCGCTACGGATGACGCTCGATGGCAAGTCGGTGGAAGCACGCAGCGCCTCTCAAACTCCGATCGCTGATGGCGCCACCCTGGTATCGGGTGCCGGCGGCGGCAGCGCCGAGGCCGACGGCGTGATCGTTTCCAAGAGCCTGTTGGGCGCGCTGGGACAGACCCCGGCCTCCATGGTGGGCAAGGCGGTGACGTTGACCGAAGGCGGCGATGTCTGCTGTAACGACCCCAACCAGGGCGGGCTCGCGGTTCTAGGTCCTGAGCATTCCTTCAGCGCGCACGTTGCCGGCGTCGTCGACGACACCAAGATCGCTGCCGGCCGCGGACCGAATGAGCCGAAGGCGACCCCGGTGCTGATGGTGGCGGCTCCCCTGGGTGCCACTATCGACGGCACCCCGGGCGGCCAGACTGGGGCCCAGTACCCCGACAAGCAGGGCTACGACCAGGCCATCGTGGTCACTGACGACGCTCGTGCCACAGTGGGTATCGCCACCAAAATCAAAGCCCTCGGCCTGGTGGCCCGGGACCGCGCCGATCTCCTCAACCGGATCGAATTCTTCTTCAACATCATCAAGGGCGGCCTGGGCGCGGTCAGCGGCATCGCCCTGCTGGTGGCAACCGTTGGAATCGCCAACACCATGATCATGACGGTGCTCGAACGGACCCGCGAGATCGGGATCATGAAAGCATTAGGCGCTGAGCCTCGAACGATCCGGATGCTCTTCCTGACCGAGACCGCGCTCAACGGCGTCATCGGCGGCGTTGCTGGACTGGTGATGGCATTCGCCGCCAGCTTCCTCCTCAACCTTGGCTTCACCAGGTTTATCGAGAGCCAGGGCGGCAGCGTGCCGGGCCCGTTGTTCGTGATTCCGCCGTTGCTGGTGTTCGGGGCGCTCGCGTTGGCGATCGCGGTCAGCCTCATCGGCGGCGCCCTGCCCAGCCGCTGCGCCGTGCGCCTCCAGCCGCTCAACGCTCTCCGTTTACGAATAGCCCCGGCGCCAAGCGTAGCGGGGGTTGACTGCGCGGTTCCTAGAATTGACCGGTGCATCGTGACCTCGCCGACCTCAGCCCGCGGCGTCTGAAGCTCGTTTGAGCGCCCTGGACACCGCCGAGCTCTCGGCAATCCTCAACCCGCCGCAGCTGCAGGCGGTCACCGCGCCAGACGGACCTTTGTTGGTCTTTGCCGGTGCCGGCAGCGGCAAGACCCGGGTGCTCACCTACCGGATCGCGCACCTGATCCAGTCGGGCCGAGCCCACTCCGACCAGATCCTGGCGGTGACGTTCACCAACAAGGCCGCACGAGAAATGCGCGCGCGCATCGAAACCCTGGTCGGCCCGGGCCAGGCGCCGGTGTGGATGGGCACCTTCCACTCCATCTGCGGTCGCATCCTGCGCCGCGACGGCCACCTCGTCGGCATCAACCGCAGCTACGTCATCTACGACGAGGCCGACCGGCTGGCTGCCGTCAAGCGGACGATGCAGAAGCTCAACCTGGACGAGAAGAAGTTCCCGCCGCAGGCCATCGCCGGGCGCATCTCCCATGCCAAGAACGAGCTCCTTGGGCCAAGCGAGTTCGCCGCCCAGGCCGAGGACTACTTCTCTGAGATCGTCTCGCGTGTCTACCCGATCTACGACCAGCTCCTCCGCGATGCCAGCGCCCTCGACTTCGACGACATGCTGTTGATCGCGGCCCGGCTCTTCCGCGAGGACGCCTCGGCGCTGGAGAAATGGCAGGGCCGCTTCCAGCACATCCTCGTCGACGAGTACCAGGACACCAACAAGGTCCAGTACGTGCTGATTCAGCTGCTGGCGGAGCAGCACCGCAACCTCTGCGTCGTCGGCGACGACGACCAGTCGATCTACAGCTTCCGCGGCGCCGACGTCCGCAACATCCTCAGCTTCGAGCGTGACTTCCCCGAGGCCACGATCGTGAAGCTGGAGCAGAACTATCGCTCCACCCAGCACATCCTCGACGCCGCCCACGCCGTCATCCAGGGAGTCCCGGAGCGCGCTGAGAAGCAGCTCTGGACCGACGCCGGCGCCGGCGAGAAGGTGATGCTGGGGCAGGTCTACGACGAGCAGGAGGAGGCGCTGGCGGTCATCAGCGAGGTCAATCGCCTGATCCACCAGGAGGGCCTTGCCCTCAACGACATCGCCGTCCTGTACCGCACCAACGCCCAGTCGCGCGCGCTGGAGGAGGCGATGGTGCGCCAGAACGTGCCCTACAAGCTCATCGGTGGGGTGCGCTTCTACGAGCGGCGCGAGATCAAGGACGCGCTGGCCTACCTGCGGGTGATCTTCAACCCCGCCGACGTCATCGCCTTCCGCCGCATCGTCAACGTGCCAAGACGAAAGATCGGCGACAAGACGATCGCTGTGATCGAGGCGGCGGCGGCCATGCGCGGCGTCGCCGTGGGGGACGTGATCCGGGACCCATCCACGATCGGTGGTATCGGCACCGCCGGGGCGGGGGCGCTGGCGGACTTCCGCGACCTCATCGACGGCCTCCGCGCCGACATGGCCGAGAAGCCACTCCAGGATGTCATCGGTGAGATGCTGGTCCGCAGCGGGATCCAGCGGATGGTCGACGACGGCACCGACGAGGGCGCCGAGCGCTGGCAGAACCTGCTCGAGTTCAAGGGCCTGGCCTCGGAGTACGCCGGGATGTGCGGCTCCGAGGCGCTGGCGCAATTCCTTGAGGACACCGCCCTGGTCAGCGACGTTGACAGCCTCGACGAGAGCAAGCCTGGGCTGACCCTGATCACGCTGCACATGGTCAAGGGGCTGGAGTTCCCGGTCGTCTTCATGGTGGGGATGGAGGAGGGCCTGCTGCCGCACCTGCGCGCCCTCGAGGAGCCCGGCGGCATCGACGAGGAGCGTCGCCTCTGCTACGTCGGCATGACGCGGGCGATGCGGCGGCTGTACCTCTTCCACGCCTTCCGCCGGCACCTTTTCGGGGTGGCCAACCTCAACATGCCGTCGCGGTTCCTGAGCGAGCTGCCCGAGGCGATCCTGCAGCGGCCGGCGGGCAGCACCCGCATCCGCAGCGGCAGCGGCAGCGCCGCGCTCCTCGACGCCGTATCGCGGCAACCACCGATGAAGGCGGAGCCACTGGTGCAACGGTACGCCGCCGGCCAGCGCGTCAGCCACAAGAGCTTTGGCGTCGGCACGGTCGTGAAGAGCACCATGACCCGCAGCGACGAGGAGCTGATCGTTCGCTTCGACGGCGTCGGCATCAAGATCCTCTCGGCGTCGATCGCCCCGCTGGAGTTGGCGTAGGGTGGTGCGGTCGAGCCAGAAGGCGGCGGACGTGGCACCCGCGCCCGAAGACTGGCGGGCCCGGGCCGCCTGGCTGCGCGAGCAGCTGGAGCGCGCCAACCATCAGTACTACGCCCTCGACAGCCCCGAGATCTCGGACTACGAGTGGGACCAGATGTTCCGCGAGTTGGTCGACCTGGAGGCGGCTCATCCCGAGCTGCAGGACCCGGACTCACCAACCCAGCGGATAGGCGGAGCCCCCGTCGACGCCTTCAAGAAGGTGCGCCACCGGATCCCGATGTTGTCGCTGGGCAACGCCTTCGACGCCGACGAGCTGCGGGCCTGGCACAGGCGCGTCATTGGCCGGGTGGGGGAGAAGGTCGAGTACGTCACCGAGTTGAAGATCGACGGCCTGGCGATGAGCCTGACGTACCGCGATGGCAAGCTCGCCATCGGCGCCACCCGAGGCGACGGCACCATCGGCGAGGACGTCACCAGCAACGTGCGCACCATCATGGACGTGCCCATGCGGCTGCACGCCGGAGTGGGGGGAGTGCCCGCGGAGATCGAGGTCCGGGGCGAGGTCTACATGTCCAACTCTGCCTTCGCCGAGCTCAACCGCCGCCGGGAGGAGGAGGGCAAGGCCCTCTTCCAGAACCCCCGCAACACCGCCGCTGGCTCGATCCGCCAGCTCGACCCCAGGCTGACCAAGCAGCGCAAGCTTCAGACCTTCATCTACGCGACGGACCCGGCAGGCAGCGCTAAAACGCACGCCGAGGTTATGGAGCGGCTGAGAGAATTGGGCTGCCGGGTCAACCCCAAGTTGGCCGTCCACCAGAGCATCGAGAGCGTGCTCGGGTACATTGAGAAATGGCGTGATGAGCGCCACAAGCTCGATTACGGCACCGATGGTGTGGTCATCAAGGTCAACGACCTGGGCCAGCAGCAGGAGTTGGGCTTCATCTCCCGTGAGCCGCGCTGGGCGATCGCGTTCAAATACCCGCCGGAGGAGGCCCAGACGCTGCTGCGGGACATTGCCGTCAACGTCGGCCGTACCGGCGCGGTAACGCCCTTCGCGGTGCTGGAGCCGGTCTTCGTGGCGGGGTCGACGCTGTCGTTGGCGACGCTGCACAACGAGGACGACATCGCTCGCAAGGATGTCCGTGTCGGCGACACGGTCATCGTCCGCAAGGCCGGCGACGTCATCCCCGAGGTTGTCGGTCCGGTGCTGGCGAAGCGGAAGAAGCGCGCACCCAAATGGAAACCGCCCACGCATTGCCCTCGCTGCGGCACCGAGCTGGTGCGTGAGGTCGGGGAGGCGGTGAGGTACTGCATCAACCCAGAATGCCCCTCGCGGATCCTGGAGTCGATGGCACACTTTGCGGGCGCGATGGACATCGATGGGCTCGGCTACATGATCGTCCGGCAGCTGCTGGACCGAGGCCTGGTCAGGATCCCCGGCGACATCTACAGGCTGGCGCCCGAGGACCTGGTCAAGCTGGACGGCTTCGCCGAGAGGTCGGCGCAGAAGATTTACGAGAGCATCCAGCGGAGCAAGCAGACAACCCTGCCGCGGCTGCTGATCGCGCTCGGCATCCGGCACGTCGGGTACACCACCGCGGAGCTGCTGTCGCGTGCGTTCGGGACCATCGAGGCGCTGGAGGCCGCCGACGCGGCGCAGCTCAACGCTGCCGACGGCATCGGCCCGGTGGTGGCCCAGTCGGTTTACGATTTCTTCCAGAACCCGCAATCCCGGCACATGGTGCGCGAGCTCCTGGCGGCGGGGGTCAAGCCCGAGCCGCCCCCGCCTCCGAAGGAGGGACGGCTGTCGGGCAAGATGTTCGTCATCACCGGCACGCTCTCGGAGCCTCGCAGCCAGTTCGAGAAGCGCATCGCCGACAGAGGCGGCGCGACCGTCGACAGCGTCACCAAGAAGACCGACTTCGTGGTCGTCGGCGACAGCCCGGGGACCAAGTTGGCCAGGGCCGAAAAGCTGGGCGTCGAAATCATCGACGAGTCGCGGCTCAGGGAGCTGATCGGCGAGTAAGCGGGGCCAGTGGCCTAAGCTTCAGCCGTGACCACAGCGGCGCTCCGGACTGTCACCTTGGCCGATCGCCCCGACCTGGTCGACGCGCTCCGAGCCTCGGACCTTGACGGCACCCTCAGCTGGCCCGCGTTCTATGAAGGCAGCCCGGTAAGAGCGCAGTACTGGGACAGGACCTACACCGAGTTCCCCGCCCACCAGCTGCTCTTCCTCGACGACGCGGACGTCATCGTCGCGTGCGGTCACACCCTCCCCTTGCCCTGGGACGGCACGGCCGAGGGCCTGCCTGCCGGGTGGGACCAGGCGCTTGAACTGGCCTTCGCGGCCAACCGCAAACCCAACACCCTGCTGGCGGCTTCGGCGGTCGCGCACCCGACGATGCGCAACATCGGCCTGGGCACCGACATCCTCAAGAGCATGCGGGCCCTGGCCGTAGACCAGGGCCTTACCAGCTTGCTGGCGCCGGTGCGCCCGAACCGCAAGGAGTCCTACCCGCTGGCCAAGTTCGAGGAGTACATCGGCTGGACTCACCCCGACGGTAGCGCGTTTGACCCCTGGCTCCGGGTCCACATCCAGCTCGGCGGCAGGGTCCTGATGGTGGCGCCTGAATCAATGGTGGTGGAAGGCACCGTGGAGCAGTGGGCTGCCTGGACCGGCGGTATCTTCCCCGCCACCGGCGCCTACGTCGTGCCGGGCGGCCTGGCGCCGGTGCACATCGACCTGGAGCGCGACCTGGGCCGCTACGTCGAGCCCAATGTGTGGGTCGAGCACCGCCTGGTGGAGGAGCCGGGAGAGGAGAAGTAGGCTCCCGTACCCGGCAACCGCGCCGCCTGTCTCTACAATCTTGAACCCATGAAGTTGACGCTTGAACAGGTGCGACACGTCGCCGAACTGGCCCGCCTCGGCCTCAGCGACGACGAGCTGGAGGCGCTCGCCTCGGAGCTTTCCAGCATCCTCGAGTACATCGACCAGCTGGAGCAGCTCGACACCGGCGCGATCGCGCCGACGGCCCAGGTCGGCGAGCTTGTCGATGTCATGCGCGGCGATGAGGTCAGGCTGTCACTCGACCCGGAAGAGGCGCTGGCCAACGCGCCCTCCAGGGAAGGCAGCTACTTTCGGGTGCGGGCGATGCAGGAATGAGCGCCAATGCCTCGATTGCCGAGCTGAGCGCCGCCCTGAAGGCGGGCGAGACCAGCTCCCGCGAGCTGGCGCAGGCCTCGCTGGACCGGGTCGCCGAGGTCGACCACAAGCTTGGCGCCTTCCTGACGACGACCCCGGAGCTGGCGCTGGAGGCCGCCGACGCCGCCGACCGCGCCATCGCCTCGGGCACGGCCGGCCCGCTCGCCGGCATCCCGCTGGCGGTCAAGGACGTGCTCTGCCTCAAGGGCGTCGAGTGCACCGCGGGATCGAAGATCCTGGCGGGATTCGTGCCCCCGTACACCGCGACGACAGTCCAGCGTGCCCTCGATGCGGGGGCGGTGCCGATCGGCAAGACCAACTGCGATGAGTTCGCGATGGGCTCCTCCAACGAGAACTCGGCCTATCGCCCGGTGTCCAACCCCTGGGACCTGTCCCGCGTTCCCGGCGGTTCCTCGGGGGGCTCGGCGGTAGCGGTGGCATCCGGGGAGGCGGTCCTGGCCCTGGCCAGCGACACTGGCGGCTCGATCCGCCAGCCGGCAGCTCTGACCGGGGTCGTCGGCCTCAAGCCCACCTACGGGCGCACCAGCCGGTACGGCCTGATCGCCTTCGCCAGTTCGCTGGACCACGTCGGGACATTAACCAAGACCGTCGCCGACGCCGCCGTTGCGCTGGAGGCCATCGGCGGCCACGACCCGCTCGACTCCACGAGCTCGCCGCGGCCGGTCGACGGCGTCGGGGCGGGGCTGCGCGAAGGTGTCGCGGGGCTGAAGCTGGGAGTGCCGAGCGAGTACTTCACCGAAGGCATGGAGGCCGGCGTGGATGCGGCGGTCCGCGCGGCTATCGGCCAGCTCGAGAAGGAGGGCGCCGAACTGGTCGAGATCAGCCTGCCCCATACCTCGTACGGGGTGGCGATCTACTACATCCTGGCGCCGGCCGAAGCCTCCTCCAACCTGGCTCGCATGGACGGCGTGCGCTTCGGCCAATCCGCCCCCGATGCGCGCTCAGTGGTGGCCCAGTACCTCCAGGCACGGGACGAGGGGTTTGGCGCGGAGGTCAAGCGCCGGATCATGATCGGTACCTACGCCCTCAGCTCGGGCTACTACGACGCCTACTACGTCAAGGCCCAGAAGGCTCGGACCCTGGTCAAGCAGGACTTCGACGAGGCCTTCAAGTCGGTCGATGCGATCGTCTGCGCGACCTCGCCGACGGTCGCCTTTCCCATAGGCGCCAAGACCCACGACCCCCTGGCGATGTACCTCAACGACGTCCTCACCATCCCCGCCGACCTGGCCGGGATCCCCGCAGTCTCGATTCCCTGCGGATTCTCTAAGGGACTGCCGGTGGGGCTGCAGGTGATGGGGCCGTCGTGGCGCGAAGACGTCGTGCTGCGAGTCGCGGCTGCCTACGAGTCCCTCAACGACTGGCGGTCTCACCAGCCGACCGGGCTGGCGGGCGCAGCCTGAACAGGTCGCGGTCTAGAATCCGGACAAGCATGAGCATTTTGGCGATCGAGTGATGGTGGCTGTCGTGCCCGTCGCCACAGTCGCGCTGGAACCGGGGGGATTGCTGTCCTGGCTGATCGTCGGCCTGATCGCCGGGGCGCTCGCCGGCCGCGTCGTCGAAGGACGCGGGCTGGGCTGTCTGGGCGACATCGTCGTGGGTGTGGTCGGGGCCTTCCTCGGAGGCCTGATCGTGGGAGAGTTGGGCCTGTTCAGCGGCGGCACCTTGGGATTCCTTGAGACCCTGGTTGTGGCCTTTTTCGGCGCGGTTGTCTTGCTGGCCCTGGTCCGGCTGGTAACCGGCGCCCGCCGGCGCTGAGTCCCTCTTTCCCCTTCCGAGATGCCCGTTGACGTGAGCACAGAGATCGAGCCTGTGATCGGCCTGGAGGTCCATGCCCAGCTGCTGACCCAGAGCAAGATGTTCTGCTCCTGCTCCGCCGCGTACCTTGCCAGAGAGCCCAACACCAACACCTGCCCGGTGTGCCTGGGGCTGCCCGGGTCGCTGCCGGTGATCAACCGAAGGGCGGTCGAGTTGACGATTCGGACAGCGCTGGCACTGAACTGCGATGTCGCCGGCTTCAGCAAGTTCGACCGCAAGAACTACTTCTATCCAGACCTGCCCAAGGGCTACCAGATCTCGCAGTACGACCTGCCGCTGTCGACCGGTGGCCACCTCGACATCGAGCTGGATGGAGGGTCGGTGCGAGTCGGCATTACCCGGGTCCATCTCGAGGAGGACACCGGCAAGCTCACCCACGAGGGAGCGATCGACACCTCGAGTTCGTCGCTGGTCAACCTCAACCGGGCCGGCGTGCCCCTGATGGAAATCGTTTCCGAACCCGACCTCCGCAGCGCCGACGCGGCTCGCGAGTACATGCAGCGGCTGAGGCAGATCCTGGTCTGGATTGGGGTCAACGACGGCAACCTTGAGGAGGGGAGCCTGCGGTGCGACGCCAATGTCTCGGTGCGGCAGGCCGGCGCCACCGAGCTCGGCACCAAGGTCGAGGTCAAGAACATGAATAGCTTCCGCGCTGTTCACCTGGCGCTGGGCTATGAGATCGAGCGGCAGCGCGCGGCGATGATCGCCGGCGAGCCCATCGTCCAGGAGACCCGCGGTTGGAACGAGGCGCGCGGGGTGACTGTGGGTCAGCGCTCCAAGGAGTACGCGCACGACTACCGCTACTTCCCGGAGCCGGACCTACCGCCGCTTCAGCTGGGCAGTGACCTGCTCGAGCGGATTCGCGCCGAACTCCCGGAGCTGCCCGCGGCGAGGGCGGCCCGCTTCCGCGACCAGCTCGGCCTGTCCGCCTACGACGCCGACCAGCTCACAGCCAGCCGCGACCTTGCCGACTACTTCGAGGCGGTCGTGCGCGGCACCCCAGCCGGTTCGGAGAAGGAGGCGGCCAACTGGGTCATCGGCGAGGTCAACCGCGCCGTCAATGAGAGCGAGGGCGCGATCGGGAATCTCAAAGTCCGACCGGCCGCCCTGTCTGCCCTGATCCAGCGAAAGGCCGCCGGTGCCATCAGCAACAACCAGGCCAAGGAGGTCTTCGCGGCGCTCGCCGGGGGGGACGCCGTGGCAGAGGACGCCGCCGCCGTCGACGCGGTCATCGATGCCCGGGGGATGGAGCAGGTCAGCGACAGCTCCCAGCTCGAGGCCTGGGTGGACGAGGCGCTGGCGACCGAGCCCCAGGCGGGGGCCGACTTCCAGGCCGGCAACGAGCGCGCCATCGGCCGGCTCGTCGGCGCGGTCATGCGCGTCAGCGGCGGCAAGGCCAACGGCCCCGCCGTCAGCGAGCTGCTCCGCAAGAAGCTGGGCGCCTAGCCGTCGTGGCGGAGCCCCCGGAGAGCGACGTCTCGTCGCAATGGCTGGAGCTGTCCGTGGGGGAGATGACCTACGGGGCCGCCGCCCTCGCGCGTACCCCTGAGGGCCAGGTGGTTTTTGTCGACGATGCCCTCCCCGGCGAGCGGGTCCGCGCCGAAATCGCCACCAGGCGCCGCAACTACCTCCAGACCCGGGCAGTGCAAATCCTCGAGGCGGCTCCCAGCCGCGTGCGCCCGCCGTGCCGTTACGTCCCGGAGTGCGGCGGCTGCCAGTGGCAGCACGCCACCTACGACAAGCAGCTGGAGATGAAGCGCCAGGTGCTGGTGGAGACATTGCGGCGGGCGGGCGCGGAGGCACCCGCACCCGAGCTGGTGCCGGCTCCCGAGGCCTACCGGTACCGCATCCGGGGTGAGTTCCATGTCGTCAAGCCCAAGGGCGGCGTGGGCTCCCACGAGCTCGGCTTCAACAAGCGGCGCACCTATGAGCTGGTGCCGGTCGACGACTGCCTCATCCATCACCCGAATATCGCCGACGCCCTGGCGGGGATTTGTCGTGCGCTCGACCAGGCGGGCTCCGGCACACTCCGTTCGATCCGCCTGACCACGCACCCGACCCGGCGGGAGCTGCTCTGGCGAGGCCTCGGCGGGAAGGCCCCCGCCGGCCTGCAGGAAGCCCTTACGGCTGAGCTCGAGGGCTACCTCGTGCACCAGGACAGCCTCACCGTCGAGTACGAGGGCGCCGCAATCGACGGCCGCGCGGGAGAGCCGTTGGTCTTCAGGGTCGACTCCGAATGCTTCGTCCAGGTCAACCACGCGCAGGCCCACAACCTCTACCGCCTCGCGCTTGGCTACCTGGGCGACCGCCCGGGGGGCCTGGTCGAGGGCTACGCCGGCTTTGGCGCGATGTCGATCATGGCAGCGACCCGACCAGCGGTCGAGGCCCGGCCGACGCGGGTGACGATGATCGAAGAGGCCAAGGCGGCCGCGGTCCTGGCCCGGCTCCACATCCGGCTCCACGGGGTGGCCAAGGCCGGGGTGCTGGCGGGCCGCTTGGAGGACAAGCTCTTCCAGCTGGAGCCGGACGAAGTCGACAGCATGATCGTGGACCCGCCGCGCGCCGGCTGCGCCGCCCCGGTGCTTGCGGAGGTGGCCCGGCTGCATCCGCAACGACTGGTCTATGCATCCTGCGATCCAGCCACCCTGGCCCGCGACCTCGCCCGCCTCCAGCAGCACGGCTACCGCGTCGAGGCGCAGGCCCTGGTCGACATGTTCCCACAGACCTACCACGTCGAGACCGTCAGCCTTTTGGTGCCCGCCTAGAGTCGGAGGGTTGTCCTAAGCCTAAGGGGACCGTGACAGCAGCGACGGAGTTCCTGCAGCACGTGTCCGCGATCGGCTTTGCACTGGTCGGACTCGTGGCCGTCGTCCAGTGGTATCGACAGCGAGATCGCCAGGGGGCCTACCTGGCGTTTGCGCTCGGCCTGTTCGGACTGGCGTCGCTCACGGGTGAGATCGAGCGCGACGTGGGCCTGACCCGCCCCGACGGCACCAGCAGCGCTCCGCCCATAATCGCGGCGATCCTCGGCCTCGTAGGGTTGGGCCTGTTCATGGGATGCGCGTACGCGCTGCTGCTGTTTCGCCACCAGCTGCTCCCGGTGCGCCGGCAGACCCTGCGGGCGGTCGCGGTGGTGATGGTGGTGACCGGCCTGCCCTTAGTTCCCCTGACCTTCTATCCGGCTTTCGCCAAGCAAAACCCCGGCCTGGTGCTGGCGCTCATCATCCCGTTATTCGTCGTCTGGTGCTTGGCCATCGGTGAGCCCGTGTACCGCATGTGGCGCGTCTCCGGCACCCGACCGGCGGTCCAGCGGGGGCGCCTGCGGGCGCTGGCGGCGGGGTACGGCCTGATCATCGTGGTGCTGGTGCTCGCCATCGGGGTCGCGTCCGTGAGCCCCGGGCAGCGGCTGGAGCCGGCATCGCCGGTCGCGCTGGCGGAGCAGCTCGTGATTCTGCTGGCGGTGCCCATCCTCTATGTGAGCTTCGCCCCGCCGCGCTGGCTCCGGCGCTCCTGGCGCGCCGCCGAGGAGGAGGCGTTCAACGAAGCCCTCCACGACCTGCTTCTGGGCTCCCCCAACACCTCGGCTTTGGCCGAGCGCGGCTTGTCCTGGGCCACCCGGCCGGTGGGCGCGGAGGGGGGGTGATGATCCACCCCGACGGCACTATCCTGGCCAGCCGTGGCGTGAACGACCTCGCCATCGCCGAGAGCCAGCCGGCCTCCACCCCGGGCCGCGCCGGCGCCCCGGGCCGGCTCCCGGGGGGAGAACACACGATGACGGTGCCGCTGACGCTTGGGGGAGGCACCGGGCGGATGGTCTCGTCGCTGGCAGCCTGACCCCGGCGATGGGGGGCGAGGAGAGCGTGCGCCTGTCGCAGTACGCCGTTTCGGTTGGCGCGGCGATCGATCGGATGCGGCTCGTCGAAGCGGTGCGGAAGTCCGAGGAGGAGTTGCGGACCGCGAACCGCGAGCTCGAGGAGCGGGTGCGGAGCCGGACCGCCGAGCTCGAGGTGTCGAACCTCGAGCTCCAGGCCAGCAACCAGGAGCTCGAGGCCTTCAGCTACGCCGTGGCACACGACCTCCGATCGCCGCTGCGGGCGATCGATGGCTTCACCCGCATCCTCAGTCAGGAGCACGCCGCCAGCCTGGAGCCGGCAGCCCAGCGTTACCTCGGCCTGGTGGCTGAGAACGCCCGGGGCATGGGCAGCCTCATCGACACGATGCTGACCTTCTCGCGAATGGGCCGCCAGCCGCTGTCCCTGCAGCGCGTCGACCCGACCGAGGTTGCCCGCCGGGTGGCCGAACGGGTGCTGGCGGACACCGACGACCGGGTGATACACATCGACGTCCAGCCGATGCCTGAGTGTGACTCCGACCTCGTCCTCCTGGAACAGGTCTTCGGCAACCTCATCAGCAACGCCGTAAAGTTCACTCGCCAGTGCGCGGAGACCCAGATCACGGTTGCCTCGATGCCCGACCCGCAGGCGTCCGACGTGACCGCGTACTTCGTGCGTGACAACGGCGTGGGGTTCGACCCGCGGTACGCCCACAAGCTCTTCGCGCTATTCCAGCGCCTGCACCGCGCGGAGGAGTACGAGGGCTTCGGCGCCGGCCTGGCCATCGTCGAGCGCATCGTCACCCGGCATGGCGGCCGGGTCTGGGCTGAGTCCACCCCCGGGGAGGGGGCGGCGTTCTACTTCACGCTAAAGCCCGCGACGGGGTCGAGGCGGCTGCGGTAGATCCTGCCTAGAGACGGGGTCCAGGCTCGTCCGCAATTCCACGGCAGAGCGCAGTGTGAGTTGGGGAAATGGATTTTCGGGGTCTCCCCGCTAAGATGAGTTCACAGATGCCTAGTTCAAGACACCAGGTGCCAATCTTGGCTGCTGTCGTATGCGCGCTCACCGCCTCGACGGGGTGGTTGTTCGTCGCCGTGCCCCATCAGCACGGCCTCGGCGGCCTTCGCGCGGCGGCGGTGGTCGACGTCGCCGCTGATCTCAAGCTCGAGCAGGCTGCTGCGCTGAATGTGACCGTCACGCCAGGTGGCGGGGTGCCGGGCGCCAGCGGGCCTCGGCCCCCCGGCCGGCTGATCATCCGCAGCATCGGGGTGAATGCATCGGTCCTGGGCGTCGGCGTTGACAAGAGCGGCGCCATGGGGGTGACCAACGAGTCCTACAACGTCGGCTGGTACAACCGCGGCCCTGCCCCCGGGGACTCCGGCGATGCTGTCATCGACGGTCACCTGGACTGGTATGACACCTCGCACGCGGTCTTCTTCAACCTCAAGAACGTGCAGATCGGTGACGACGTCGAAGTCCAGCGACTCGACGGCGTGAGCCACCACTTTAAGGTGACCAAGGTGCAGGCGGTGGCCTATAACGCCACTGTTCCCGGGCTCTTCGCGCCCACAGGGCCCGCCCGCCTGTCGCTGATCACGTGCGGTGGGCAGTGGGACGTCAAGAAGGGGGAGTATCTCCAGCGCGTGATAGTGGACTCCGTCCTCGTCAGCTGACGGCCAGTGATGTCCAGTTGATGTCCAGTTGATGTCAATGGGGAGGGAGGGGTCCTGAGCAAGCCGGCCCTGCCGCCGGCGGTCCGGGTCGAGGCCAACGGTCTCAACTTCTCAGTGGTGGATGCGGGCGCCGGGCCCGGTATCCTCCTGCTCCACGGCTTTCCCGACTCCAGCTACGTCTGGCGTAACCAGGTTGGCGCGCTGGTGGACGCCGGCTTCAGGGTGATCGCGCCCGACCTGCGGGGCTTCGGTGAGTCGGACAAGCCCAAGGGCGTCAAGGCATACGCGATGGGCGAGCTCCTCAAGGACGTGCGGGGCATCCTCCGCGCCCTGGGATTGCCACGGGTTCATGTGGTCGGCCACGACTGGGGTGCGGCGCTGGCGTGGATGTTCGCTGTCACCAAGCCCGATCGCGTCGATCACCTGGTAGCCATCTCGGTCGGCCACCCCGGCAACTTTGCGCCACGCTCGCTGCGGCAGATGCAACTCTCCTGGTACATCCTCCTCTTCCAGTTCCCCGGCCTGGCGGAAGCGTTGATCCCGCGGGACGATTGGCGCTTCCTGAAGGGATGGGCTCGTGGGGCCGGCGACCTCGACCGCTGGCCCAAGGAGCTGGCCCGTCCCGGGGCGCTGACCGCGGCGCTCAACTGGTACCGCGCCAATGACGACCCGATGCGCTTGCTCGAACCGGCGCCGACGTTCCCTTCGATCGCGTCTCCCGTCCTGGGCGTCTTTGGCGCTCACGACGCGGCCTTGACCGAGGAATCGATGACGGACTCGGAGAAGTACATCAGCGGTCCCTGGCGTTACGAGCGCTTCGAAGACGCCGGGCATTGGGTCCAGCTGGAACAGCCGGCGCGGCTCAACGAGATGCTCGTGGGGTTCTTCGCGCCCGACGAAGACAGTGCCAAGACCGATGCCCGGGCGGTGCTGGCGAAGCATGACACCAGTCTCGCTGACCGCCTCCGCGAAGCTCGACGAGGCACATAACATAGAGGGGTCGTGGAGATTGCTCGCCGTTTAGACCTGCTCGGTAAACAGTCGACGGCTTGAGCGACTTCGTTCACCTCCACACCCATACCGAGTACAGCCTCCTCGACGGCGCCAGCCGGATCGACGAGGCTGTCAAAGCGGCCCAGGCGGCCGGCCAGGACGCGCTCGCCATCACCGATCACGGCTCGCTCTATGGGGTGGTGCCCTTCTACAAGGCCTGCCGCGAGGCCGGCATCAAGCCGATCGTTGGCTGCGAGACGTATGTGGCTCAGCGCAGCCTCCACGACAAGGAGAGCCGGGTCGACCGTGACCCTCACCACCTGGTGTTGCTGGCGCAGAACGAGACCGGGTATCAGAACCTCATGAAGATGATCACCACCGCGCACCTGGACGGCTACTACGTTCGGCCGCGAGTCGACAAGCAGCTCCTCGCCGAGCATTCGGAGGGAGTGATCGCACTGTCCGCGTGCCTGGCCGGTGAGGTCAGCCAGCGCGTCGTCGCCGGCGATGTAGACGGCGCCGTCGAGGTGGCCGAGGAGCACCGCGAGATCTTCGGCGACCGCTATTTCCTTGAGCTCCAGAACCACGGCATCCCCGAGGAGGACGTCACCCGGACCGGGGTCATCGAAGTTGCGCGCCGCACCGGCATCCCCCTGGTCGCCACCAACGACTCCCATTACTCGGCGCAGGGCGACGCGGCGATGCACGATGTGCTGCTCTGCATCCAGACCGGCAAGCGGGTCTCGGACCAGAACCGGATGCGCTTCAGCGGCGACAGCTTCTACCTCAAGGACGCCGACGAGATGAGTCAGGCCTTCGCCGAGATCCCGGAGGCGGTGGCCAACACCGCTGAGGTGGCGGCGATGTGCGACCTCACGATCCAGCTTGGTGGCATGCTCCTGCCGCGCTACGAGGTGCCCGGGGACCTGACTCCCGACCAGTACCTTCGCTCTCTGTGCGAGGACGGTTTCCGGCGGCGCTACCCCGAGCCGACCAGGGAGCAGCACGAGCGCCTGGAGTACGAGCTCCAGGTCATCACCGACATGGGCTACGCGGCGTACTTCCTGATCGTCTGGGACTTCGTCCACCATGCCAAGACCCATGACGTGCTGGTCGGACCGGGCCGAGGCTCGGCGGCGGGTTCGATGGTCGCCTACTGCCTCGACATCACGACGCTGGAGCCGCTGCGCTACGGGCTGATCTTCGAGCGCTTCCTCAACAAGGACCGCGTGTCGATGCCCGACATCGACATCGACTTCTCGGTTGCCGGCCGCGAGTCGGTGATCAAGTACGTCACCCAGAAGTACGGCGAGGACCGCGTCGCCCAGATCGGCACCTTCGGCACTATGGCGGGCAAGGCCGCCATCCGCGACGTCGGCCGCGTGCTGGACATCCCCATCGCCGAGGTGGATCCGATCGCCAAGATGGTGCCTGTCCACCAGGGCAAGACTGTCGGTCTCAAGAAGTCGATGGAGCAGGTCTCCGAGTTGCGCCAGATCTACGAGTCGGATGCGCGGTACAAGGAGCTGATCGACACCGCGGTCCGCCTGGAGGGCATCACCCGCAGCGTGGGCACCCACGCCGCCGGCGTTGTCATCGCGCCCGAGCCGATCGTCAAGTACGTCCCGCTGCAGCGCGGCACCACCGACAAGTCGACCACCGTCACCCAGTACGAGATGACGGCGATCCAGGAGCTGGGGCTGCTGAAGATGGACTTCCTGGGGCTGCGAAACCTCGACATCATCGACGCCTGCATCAAGCTGGTCGAGCGCACCCGCGGTGTCAGCGTCGACCTGGAGGCGCTGCCGCTGGATGACGCCGCCACCTTTGAGATGCTCTGCAAGGGCGACACCCTGGGCGTGTTCCAACTGGAATCGCCGGGGATGCGGCGTATCCTCACCGCGCTGCGCCCGAGCAAGTTCGAGGACATCTCGGTTGTGATCGCCCTCTATCGACCGGGTCCCATAGAGGGCGGCATGATCGACCGCTACATCGCCTGCAAGCACGGCACCATGGAGCCGGAGTTCCCCCACCCGGCGCTGGAGGACGCCCTCCGGGAGACGTATGGCGTCATCGTCTACCAGGAGCAGGTGATGTCGATCGCCAACCTGCTGGCCGGCTTCTCGATGGGGGAGGCCGACATCCTGCGCGCCGCCATGGGCAAGAAGGACAAGCCCAAGATGGCCAAGCAGCGGGAGAAGTTTGTGCAGGGATGCGCGGCCAACAACATCCCCGAACAGCAGGGAAAGGCGATCTTCGACCTGGTCGAGGTCTTCGCCGGCTACGGCTTCAACAAAGCGCACACCGCGGCGTACGGGATGATCGCCTACCAGACCGCCTACCTCAAGGCCAACTACCCCATCGAGTACCTCTGCGGTCTGCTCCAAAACGAAGAGAACCAGGACCGGGTCGCCGCGATCGTGGTCGACTGCCAGGACCACGGGATCCAGGTCACCCCACCGGACGTCAACACCTCGGAGTCCGCGTTCGCGGTCGTGGGCGACGTCATCGCCTACGGCATGAAGGGTGTCAAGAACGTCGGCATCCGGGCCATCGAGCTGATTGTCGAAGAGCGACAGAAGAACGGGCCTTACGAGTCGCTGCTCGACCTCTGCCTGCGCCTCGACCTGCACGAGGTCAACAAGCGCGTGCTGGAGTCGCTGATCAAATGCGGGGCGATGGATTCGCTGGGGGAGAGGCAACAGCTGCTGCTGAGCCTGGACCGTTTCGTCGACCGCGCCCAGGCGATCCAGCTGGACCGGGCTTCCGGCCAGGTGTCGCTGTTTGGCGACGGGCCGATGGGCGAGGAGGCGGAAGTGAGGCTCACGGATGGGGTCCTTCCCGCCGACGACCGCACCCGACTGGCCTGGGAGCGCGAGTTCCTCGGCATCTATCTCAGCGACCATCCCCTGCGGCGGGTCGAGGCTGAGCTGCACACCCGAACCGACACCCGCTGCATCGAGATCGTTCCCGAGCTGGAGGGATTCGAGGTTCGCGTCGGGGGCGTCGTCCGCGAGGTGCGCAAGCGGCCCGATCGCAGCGGGCGGATGATGGCCTGGGTGGAACTCGAAGACCTCACCGGGTCGGTCGCCGTCACGGTCTTCTCGCGAACCCTGGAACAGGCGGCCGACATCATTCAGCCCGACCGCATCGTCATCATGCGGGCCAAGGTGGACACCCGGCGGCGCGGCCGCGACGCCGGCGAGGGCGAGTCGGCGGGCCTGGTGGCCGACCAGGTCTGGGCTTTCGACGAGGCCGACCCCGACCAGTGGCAGCGGGCCCAGGTGGTGCAGCTGGCGGTCGCCGACGGCCTTCCCCGCACCGCGATCCAGGACCTCAACGCGGTGCTGGCTCAGTTCCCTGGCGCAGATGCCGTGGTCCTGCGCGTGGACGAGGGCTCGCTGGTCACCGAGCTGGAGCTGCCGGTGCGGGTGGAGCCCGGGGAGGAGCTGCGGCAGGCTGTGGAGACCATACTTGGCCCAGGCAGCTATCACTGCGAAGTCGTCCGCCACAAGGCCCCCGAGCGCAAGACCTTCACCCCGCGCGAGTCGCAGCAGCCTGAGCCTGAGTGGGTGGAGGTCGGCTGATGAAGATCGGCGTGCTCACCTCAGGCGGAGATGCCCCAGGCATGAACGCGGCCATACGCGCTGTCGTGCGGCGGGCCTTCAACCTCAACTGCGAGTGCGTCGGCTACCTGCATGGCTTCAACGGCCTTATCAAAGGCGAGTGGCGCAAGATGACCCAGGCTTCGGTGGCGGGGATCATCCAGCGCGGCGGCACCATCCTGCGCACGGCTCGATCGGCCGAGTTCCACACGCCCGAGGGTCGCGACATGGCGATGGAGACGCTGGCCAGGACCGGCGTGGAGGGGCTGGTGGTGATCGGTGGCGGTGGCTCGGCGCTGGGCGCGATGGATCTGGACGGCATGGGAGTCCCGGTGATCACCGTGCCGAGCACAGTCGACAACGACCTGCTCGGCACCGACGTCACCATCGGCCACATGTCGGCGGTGGACACCGTGGTCCAGAACGTCAACCGCGTCCGCGACACCGCTACCAGCCACGAGCGCATCTTCGTGATCGAGACCATGGGTCGCGATACCGGCCACATCGCCCTTGACGCGGGGCTGGCGTCAGGCGCCGAGTCGATCCTGGTACCCGAGATCGAGGTGCCGCTGGAGGATGTCAGCCGGCGCATCCTCCGCGCCCACGCCAGGGGCAAGTCGCATAGCATCATCATGATGGCCGAGGGCTACGGACACGGCTTCGACGTCGCCCGCCAGATCCAGGAGCAGACCGAGCTGGAAACCAGGGTCATCGTCCTCGGCCACCTGCAGCGTGGCGGGTCGCCGCTGGCCAGCGACCGCATCATCGCCAGCCGCCTCGGCGCCCGAGGAGCCGAGCTCCTGGTGGCCGGCCAGCACGGTGTCCAGGTCGGCCTGATCTCGGGCGACTACGTCTCGACCTCGCTAGCTGAGGTCACCTCGCGCCACCGCGAGATCAACCTCCACCTGTACGAGCTGGCCCGCTCGCTCTCGGGCTAGCCGCCCGTGCTGGTAATCCCCGCTGTCGATCTGCTCGACGGGCGTTGCGTGCGCCTGCTTCGGGGTGACTTCGACAAGGCCACCGCGTACAGCGACGACCCGCTCTCGGTCGCGCACCAGTTCGCCGAGGGCGGCGCCCGGCGCATCCACGTCGTGGACCTCGACGCCGCCCGCGACGGCAGGGGCAACGCCGAGGTGGTCGAGGCCATCGTCCGGGAGATCGGGGTGGAGGTTGAGGTTGCGGGCGGGGTGCGCTCGGAGGCAGATGCCGCCCGCTGGTTCGACGCCGGGGCGGCGGTGGTTGTCATCGGGACCCTGGCCGCGGAGGAGCCGGCGGTCGCCGCCGCGCTGGCCGAGCGATACCCCGGCCGCGTCTGCGTGGCCCTCGACATGCGCGGCGGCAGCGTGTCGACGCATGGCTGGGAGAAAGCGGGCGGGGCGACGCTCGAGGATCTCCTCGACGTGCTCGACACGGCTCCCCTGGAGAGCTACATCTACACCGACATCGATCGCGATGGGACGATGCAGGGGCCCAATGTCGAGGGTCTCGTCTCGCTGATCAAGCGGTCCCGCCACGGCGTCGTGCTCTCGGGCGGGGTTTCCAGCATGGAGGACGTGCGCCGGGCCAACGCCGCGGGCGCCGCGGGCGTGATCCTGGGTCGCGCGCTATATGAGGGCAAGCTCAGCCTGAGCGAGGCCCTGGCGGCCGCCGGTTAGCTAACGAACCGGCGTTGCCGAAGGGGCGGGCCGGGGCGAGCCGGATGGCGTCGGTTGCACCCGAGGGAAGCCGTCCGGCGGGCTGGTGACCCCGGTGACCAGCTCCATCGTGAGCGTCGACTGGTTGGCTCCGTTGCTGCTGTCGCCCAGGCCGGCATTGAGCACCTCCTGCCGGCCGTAGCTGTAGCAGGAGAGGTTGCCGCTGCCGTCGTCGTGCACTGTCCATCCCAGGTACTCGAGTTGGGCCACGTAGACGTCGCGCAGAGCCAGAGTGGAGACAGGGCAGTCACCGGTCACCTGGAAGTGCTTCTCGCCCTTGCCTAGGTCTAGGAGCACGATGGTGCCGGACTTGAAGTTGTCGCAGAGCGCCAGCTCGTGGGGCAGGTCTTTGACCGTGGGCGTGCTGACGCTGGTATTGGGATGCTTGATGAAGAGCAGCGAAACCAGACCGACGGCGATCAGAAAAATGGCCAGTAGCAGGACCGCGCCGGTGACCAGGAACATCATCGCCCGACGGCCGCCGTGGTTCGGCGCCGGCTGCGGCGATTGCACCTAGACGCTGCGCCCGAGCGGTCCCGCGATCAGCCTGAGGCGCTCCATCATCTCGCCGAAATGTCGCGGCGTCAGCGACTGGGAGCCGTCGCTGAGAGCATGGTCGGGGTGGGGGTGCACTTCAACCATCAGGCCGGCGGCCTCGGCGGCCAGCGCGGCCATAGCCATCGGCGCCACCAGCGACCACTTGCCAGTCCCGTGGCTGGGATCTATGACCACGGGTAGATGGCTCAGCTCCTTGACCAGCGGTGCCGCCGAGAGGTCGAGAGTGTTGCGCGTGTACGTCTCGAACGTCCGGATGCCGCGCTCGCACAGGACAACCTGGCTGTTGCCCTGGCCGAGGATGTACTCGGCCGACAGCAGCCACTCTTCGATGGTGCTGCTGAGGCCCCGTTTGAGCAGGATCGGGCGCATCGTCCGCCCGGCCGCCTCCAGCAGCCCGTAGTTCTGCATGTTGCGAGCGCCGATCTGGAGCATGTCGGCGTAATGGCTGACGAGCTCCACGTCCTCGATGTTCATGACCTCGGTGACCACCGGTAGGCCAAACCGCTCGCGGGCGCTGGCAAGAATCTTGAGCCCGTCCTCGCCCAAGCCGCGGAACGAGTAGGGTGACGTCCGCGGCTTGAAGGCACCACCGCGGAGGATGTGGCCGCCAGCCTCAGCTACCGCCTCGGCGCTCTCCATCAGCTGTGCCTCGCTCTCCACCGAGCAGGGTCCGGCCATCACCGCGAAGTTGTCGTTGCCGATCTTCACGGCGCCGACCGAGACCACCGTGGGTTCGGGGTGGAACTCCCGGCTGACGAGCTTGAAGGGCTTGCTCACCGGCACCGCGTCGACGACCCCGGGCATCGAGATGATGGCGTCGCGGAGGCTGATGGGGTTGGAGCCCAGGACGCCGATGGCGACGCGGTCCTCGCCCGGCAGCTTGACCGGCCGGAAGCCGTGCTCCTCGACCGCGGCGCAGACCGCGTCCACCTCCTCGGCGGGCGCCTGTGCTCGCATCAGGATCAGCACCCTACTTGGTCAGCACCAGGCCGACGCGCCCCTGCCCCATCTTGGGAGTCTGTGCATCGATGGCTCCCCAGAGGACCGACCAGGCGTAGAACCAATTCTTCCCCTCTTTGACGCCGCCATCGTTGGCGACCACGCCTTCGGCGTTGTAGCCCTTGATGAAGACCTCGTGGTAGACGGTATTAGGGCCGTAGTTGGGATTGTGGAGCGAGTGGGTCATGACCGGGACGATAACCGGGTGGCCGCTGGCAATCTGGGCCGTGATGCTCTCCTGGGTGGCGGGCACGACTTCGTAGTGATATCCGTAGTAGGCCTGGGCCAGCTGCCCAGTCTTATCGATGCTGAGGTCCTTCTCGGCACCCCAGTTGGTCACCTGCCACTGCTGCATGGCGCGGAGGGCGGGGTCGACCTCCGCCACCGGGAGGTCGGTGCGCGAATCGCCCGCGAGGAACTGGTGGTACATCAGCAGGGCGTCCTCCTCGCAGGCGTTCTCGAAGGTCTTCCAATTGTTACCCGGCGCCTGAACGCTATAGGGGACCGGCAGGACCGCGGCCGCCGGCGCCGTGTCTGTGCCGGCGTTGTTGGCCGTGGCGACGTCCCCGGTGGAATGAGCCGTGGCTGCGGGGTTGGCGAACGTCTTCAGGCTGCCCAACTGCCCCGCCGTCAGGGCGTGGGAGCTCGCGGTGGTGTGGAGCCGGAAGGCATGCCAGAGCGTACGCCCCTCGGTTAAACCGAATACGAGCAGCAGCGCTACCCCGACTCCGACCGCGATGAGCACCGGCCAGCGCCCTCTGCGCTGACTCCTGCCCCGGCCGAATCCGGCGTAGCTGTGGTCCACGATGACCCGCCTAGCCACCCGTATATCCTACGGACAGGCGCGGAAGTGGCGGAATGGTATACGCGTCGGTCTCAAAAACCGATGCTCGCAAGGGCTTGAGGGTTCGAATCCCTCCTTCCGCAAGCTTTCGCTGCGTCGAGCGTTCGGGCTCGTATACGGCATCGGTCCACGAAGGCGGGGGAACTCCGGGATAAAGCGCGATTCTAGTAGCCGATTGCTCGCCCTCACAATCGCGGCGGCGGCCCTGCTCCCGGCGATCTCCGGCGCGGCCACAGTGCGCGCGCAGGCCGATGTCGCGCCGCCGCACCAGCTGAACTTCCTGGCCGTCGGTCCGGCCTCGGGGCCGGCTGGCCTCCCCCAGGTAATCGACTCCAATGGACGGACGGTTCTGCTCCGAGGCGTCAACCTCAACGGCCTCGAGGACTACTGGCAGGACTCGACGACGCCGCTGGCGATCCCATATCCAACCAGCACGTCGGCGTACGTGGCCGGCGCCTGTCCGCGACGTAACAAGGCGGTCGAGTCGATGGCCGTCTGCTCGTTAAAGTACTTCAACGGCGTCTTGGGCAGGCCGAACTCAAATCCGCGGTCATGCCGTTGAAGGTATTGAGCGAACATCTTTAAGGTAGGAGGGCATCAGGCTACGGCAATTTGGTCGGGGCCGCGGGCGTCATGATTGAGGCCGATGTTCGGCGGCAACGTGAGCAGAACATCGTCGTCGGAGCGGACAAGCTGCCAGCCTCCCTCTTGGGATTGGTTGGAGACTCGCAGTCACAGGCCGAGGTTATCCGAACCTTCTCATCCGGCTCACAAATCCTGGACTGAGAATTAGGTCAGCATGCTGACAAACCACCGCGGCACTTCGATGGCAGTGTCCGCGCCGGCCGTGGTCGCGCTGTGTGGGACGCTGCTTACAGCGTGCTCCTCGTCCGCTGCGCCCAAGGCCGTGACCGGCTCTCGGTCCACACCAATGCCGGCAGTCTCGCCGAGCCCCGAGCCCCAGCCCGCCTACCCGGCCTACTACATCGAAAGCCTGCGCCGACAGACCTTCCCGGGCGGCAAGATCGTGGTCGGGACGCAGATGTTCCGCGGTGTCGGCTTCACCAAGTACCACGTGACCTGGCCCAGCCAGGGCCAGACCATGACCGGAACCCTGTCGCTTCCTGACGGGCCGGGACCGTTCCCCGTGGTGATCGTCAACCACGGCCACATCCCCACCAGTCGGTACTGGATCGGCCAGGACTCCGGTATCTTCGGCGACCCGATGGCGAGCCACGGCTTCATCTCGCTCGCGCCAAACTACCCGGGGTACTCGGGCTCCGGTCAGCTGGACCCCGTCTATCCCGCGATCATCGGCGAGGCCGTCGCCGACATGGACCTGGTCAGCTCGCTGTCGAGCCTGCCCCAGGCGGATGTGCGGCGTGTTGCCATGATGGGTCACTCCAACGGCGGGGGAGTCAGCCTGCTGATCTCAGTGATCGACCCCCGGGTGAAGGCCTTCGCGCTCTTTGCGCCCGTGTCCAGCGCCATGGCCGACAATGCTCGGAAATGGTGGACCGCGGGCGGGAGCCTCGGTGCCGCCCCGCCGCCGGACGCAGACCCTGGGGTCTACACGCACATATCGCCGCGGAACTACTTCACCAGCGCCACGCCGCCCATGCTCTTTCTCCAGGGCACAGCTGACCAGGACATTCCGGCCGCCTGGACCAGCGCCTCCGTCCAGGCTCTCCAGGACAAGGGGGTCGACACCTCAGTGGTCTGGTACCCCGGCGCTGTGCACGACCTGGTGGGGTCGGATCTCGCCGACGCCGATCGCCGGGCCGAGGCCTGGATCCGCCAGCACCTCACGTAACAGTCTGAGTTCGGCCGCGGCCGGTCGGACAACCGGCCGCGATAATCGATCCTATACAGCATGCGTCGCGGTTCAGTTCTCGTCCTCATGCTCCTGGTCGCTGGTGCCGGTGTCGGCTATGCGCTCCGCTCCGGCGTGCAGGGTCCGACCACGGTGCTGCTCGATGGGGTCCCGCTTGACTCCGGCTCCCAGCAGGTCCCACCTCATCCGGTCTTGACGCTGGGTCTCGCGAGCGGGTCGCAGAGCTCGGACTATCGGGCCTTGATTGATGGCACCTCCGTCGCCGTCGAATCCCGAGGCGGCGCCGCGACTGTCAGGTTGCCAGCGATGCCGCAGGCCAGCTGGCATCGCCTGGCGGTCTGGCGGGCGGGCCTGCTGGGCAGCCGGCTCAACGCTAGCGACGTCTCCTTCCGCACCGCCGAACCGCTGCGACTGGCCGCGGCGTGGCTTGTGGGCCCGACCTTGGCCAGGGTGGATGTCAGCTGGTCCCGGCCGTTACAGGACCCCGCGGCGCTGGAGTCGGCCCTGCGCACGGCCGGAGCGACTGTCGAACGCGCTGAGACCAGCATCATCGGACGCTGGCCGGCCGCTACCACCGGCGCGAAGCTCGCGTTCCGGGTCCAGTCCGGTTTCAGCTCCACCACCGGCTCTTACCTCACCAGGCCGTTCACACCGGCGCTCACGCTGCCCGCCGGCCGGCCTTACTCCGAAGTGCAGCTCTCCGAGCAGCCGGTAGCGAACACGACCGGCTTGAAGCTGCAGGCGTACTACGTCGGCACCCCCACCGGGCGGGCGGACCTCGCCGCTCACGCCAATCGAATCGACGTGCTGACGCCGGACTTCTACGGCCTCGGCGGTGACGGCCACCTCTACTCGCAGGTGGACGACGCCGCGCTGGTGATCGCATCAGCGGCCGGGATTGAGGTCCAACCCCTGGTGACCAACCTCGATTTCGATGCCGACAAAGCCCACACCATCATCGCCAACCCGACAGGCGCGGCCACCGTCGCCGCCAACCTCGTGGCCGAGGCCCGCCGTCGTGGGTACAAGGGGTATCAGCTCGACTTCGAGAACCTCCACACCAGCGACCGCGACGGTTTCACAAAGTTCTCGGCGTCCCTGGGCCAGGACCTGGCGGCCGCGGGGCTGAACTACACGGCGGCGGTGATCCCGCGCAAATTGGCCGGCGTCGGCGGGATCCTGAGCATCGCCCCGCAGGCGTCGGGGGTGTACGACTACCAGGCGCTCAGCCGTGGCAGCCGCTGGCTTACCCTGATGGCCTACGACCAGCACACCACCGGTACGCCTCCCGGCCCCGTCGCTGCCATCGACTGGGTACGCGAGGTGCTGGCCGGCGGCAGCGCCGGGGTTGACCACTCGCGGCTCTTCCTGGGCGTGTCGCTCTATTACCGCGACTGGACTCTGGGTGGCGACACGACTGTGGGGCCGTACAGCGAGGCGCTGCAGAACGCGGTCGACAACGGCGCTGGGGTCGGCTGGGACTTCCAGGCGGGGACGGCCTTCGTGCGCTACCAGCGGGCCGGCGCCGAGCACATCCTCTGGATGGACAACCGTGCCAGTCTGGCCGCCAAGATCGCGGTCGCCAGGGAGATGGGGTTCGGCGGCATCTCGACCTGGCGGCTCGGGTTCGAGGATCCCAGCTTTTGGGACCTCTGGCCCAGCCGCTAGGTTGCCTATTCGGCCGTCTTGACTCCGGCGATCACCGAGCGAAGCGCGGCTGCCGCGCCCAGGAAGGCGGCCGACTCGACCGGGATGATGATCTTCTCGTTGTCGCTGTCGGCGAAGCGGCCGAGCGTGTCCAGCTGCAGGATCGCCAGCAGCTCGGGCGTGGGGCCGGCGGCGTTGATGGCGTCGTAGACGGCCTTGACGGCCTGGGCGCGGCCCTCGGCGTTGAGGATCTGGGCCTGTCGCTGGCCCTCGGCCTGGAGGATGGTCGCCTGCCGGATGCCCTCGGCGGTCTTGATCTGCGCCTGCTTCTGACCCTCGGCGACGTTGATCTGCGCTTGCTGCTGGCCCTCCGACTGCAGGATCGCCGCGCGCTTCTCCTGGTCGGCCTGCTTCTGCAGCGCCATCGCCTGCAGGATTTGCTGCGGCGGCAGGATGTCGACGATCTCGATGCGGTTGATCCGGATTCCCCACTTGTCGGTCACCGACTCCATCTGCTGCTGCAGCTGGGCATTTATGTGCTCCCGCTGCGACAGCGCCTCATCGAGGGAGATGCCGCCAAAGACGGCGCGCAGGGTGGTCCGGCTCAGCTGGTCGATGGCGATGGCGTAGCTGCTCACCGAGAACAGCGCCATCTGGGCGTCGACGACCTGGCTGAAGATCGTGGCGTTGACCGTGACCGAGACGTTGTCGCGGGTGATCACGTCCTGGCGGTCCCCGGTGCGCGGTGTCTCACGCATGTCGACCAGCTCCATGGTGTCGACGAAGGGGATCAGGAAGACCACACCGGGATTGCGGATGCTGTGGAATTGCCCCAGGCGCTTGACCACGCCGACGAGCCCCTGCTGGATGACTCGCACAGCGCGGATCACAACGATCAGCACGAACGCGATCAGCAGAACGATTACCAGGAAGCCTTCCATCTCTCTATCCCTCGGTGGTGGTTTCGGCAGTCGGTGTGATTTCGGTCGGCGCCGCCAATGCGGTCGGCGCGGGTGCGGGGCCTTGGACCAGGCTCACCACCAGGGTGGCCTGGCGCAGGCTGTCGACGTGGACGGTGCTGCCCACCGGGATGCTGCTACCGTCGGCGGAGATCGCCGGCCAGCTCTCGCCCGCGACGCGGACGTGGCCCGGTTGTTGAGCCTGAATCTCGTCGATCACCGGCACTTCCTGGCCGATCATGGCTTGCGCCCCAGAGCGTGTCTCCGGCGGGCGATTGCGGTTCAGATAGCCCATTAGTGGAGGCCGCGCCGCCAGCACGCCGGCGATCGAGACCACGCAGAAGACGATGACCTGGCCGACCTCGGGAACGCCCAGCTGGGCGGCGATCGCTGCGGCAAGTCCGCCGATGACGATGAAGACGGCGTAGAAGGCCTGCGTCAGCACCTCCGCGACACCGAATGCCAGGGCCACCGCCAGCCAGACGAACGTCATGGCCGTATCGTACCCACGCCGGGGCCGCTGACATGGAAGCGCGCCGAGGCCCGGATTTCGCCTGGCGCCAGGTCAGCCCTTCCCGGGGTCGCGACCGAAGATGTCCGGGTGATCCTCAGGGTTGCCGAGGTCGGGCAGCTCCATGCTGTTGACCAGCTCTTTGAAGATAGTGGGCTCGGCGTTGGGGAACTCGGAGTTCTCATGGTTGTCGCCCTCGGGCGTGACGCCGGCCTTGTCGAGCACATCGTCGGAGACAAGGATCGGCACCTCCGCCCGCACCGCCAGGGCGATAGCGTCGCTGGGGCGGGCGTCGACGTCGAGGGTGCGACCGTCGACGGCCATGAAAATCCTCGCGTAGAAGACGTCACTATCAAGCGAGCTGACCTCGACGCTGGTCATCCGCGCGCCAAGGTCGCCGAAGATGTTGGTCATCAGGTCATGGGTGATGGGGCGTTCCGGCGTGATCCCCGTGATCTTCAGCGCGATGGCATTGGCCTCGTAGATGCCGATCCAGATCGGCAGGTAGCGCTCGGCGGCCTTGTCCTTGAGGATGACCACGTGCTGACCACTGGGCATGTGGACACGAATGCTGTCCACCTGCATCTCGGTGAATCCGCTTTTCGTCACTCAGGACCTCCGATCTGATGATAGCTTGGCGCCGATACGGCGGGAATTAGAATCGAGCTCGTGACTCAGCGCCTGCTGCTGGTTGACAGCCACTCGCTGATCTACCGCGCCTTCTTCGCCCTTCCCGCCCTCACCGACCGCAAAGGCCGCCTGACCAACGCTGCCTTCGGCTTCACCTCGATGCTGCTCAACGCCCTGCCCGGGCACGAGCTGGTGGCGGCCGCCTTCGACCATCCGTCGAAGACGTTTCGCCACAAGGAGTACGCCGAGTACAAGGCCCAGCGGCCCAAGGCCCCCGACGACCTCGTCAACCAGTTCCCCATCGTTCGCGAGGTGGTCACTTCCCTGAACTTCGCCACCTACCAGGTCGAGGGTTACGAGGCCGACGACATCATCGGAACGCTTGCCATGCAGGCCGAGGCGCAGGGCCTGTTCGTCGACATCCTGACCGGCGACCTCGACGCGCTGCAACTGGTCAGCCCCAACATCAACGCCCTCACCATGCGGCGGGGCATCTCTGACACCGTTCGCTATGACGTCGCGGCCGTGATGGCGCGTTACGACGGGCTGGGGCCGGCGAAGATGACCGACCTCAAGGCCCTCAAGGGCGACGTCACCGACAACATCCCGGGGGTTCCCGGGGTAGGGGATAAGACCGCCATCAAGCTGATCAAGGAATACGGATCTGTGGAAGGGATCATCGCCGCCCTCGACCAGATGCCGCCCGGCAAGGTGACCGACTCGCTCCGCGGGGGCGCCGAACAGCTACCGCTGTCGAAGCACCTCGCCACCATCGTGCGCGACGTGCCCGTGACCCTTGACCCCGCCGAGTGCGTCCTCAAGGAATACGACGACCTCAAGGTCAAGACGCTCTTCGAGGAGTACGACTTCCGCACCCTGCTCCCGCGCCTGCCGCGGCCGGTGGGGACCAACAAGAAGACGGCGCCCGATGTCGAGGGAACACTGGCGATGCCAGGTGGCAATGGCAGGGCCGTCGGGGCCAAGGTCTTTGGGCCGGCCGGCTCCTCCCAGGTGACCTTCGATTTCGACCAGCCGGTCACGGTTGTCGGCGAGGCCGGGCCCCTGGAGGTCGCCACCGAGGTGGTCGACCAGCCCTCACGCCTGACCCGGCTGCTCAAGGATTGGGGCGGTGGGCCGCTAGCGGTCTCGCTGGTCCTCGACGATCCCCAGCCTCGGCACTCGAAGCTGGCCGGCATCGCACTGGCCCCCGCCGCCGGTGATGCCGCCGCCTACGTGCCGCTGCGAGCAGGCGGGGCCGACGCCCCCGATGCGGCGGCGATGCTGGCTACTCTCCGCGACGCCTGGGGCGGGCTCCAACTCACGGCGTACTCGCTGAAGCAGCTGGAGCTGGCCCTGGGGCCGCGGGATTTCCCAGCGCCGGCCGGGTTCGATGTGTCGCTGGCGTCGTACCTCTGCGACTCCCGCGCCAAGACTCCAACGCCGGCGGAGCTCTCCTACCAGTGGCTTGGACGCAGCCTCCAGCCTGTCAGCGAGGTGCTTGGCAGCGGCAAGAAGGCGATCGCGCCGGGCGACGCCGAGGTCGACGTCGCCGCCCGGCTCTTCGGTCCCGAGGCGGCTGCCCTGGCGCGCCTCAAGACGCACCTCGCCCCCGAGCTGGAGCGGCAGAACCTCACCTGGCTCTACGAGCATGCCGAGGTGCCGCTGGCGCCGATCCTTGCGGAGATGGAACTTGCCGGCATCGGCCTCGACCTTCCCGTGCTCGAGAAACTGTCGGTTGAACTGGCCGAGCAGATCGCCAGGCTCGAAGGCGAGATCAACGAGGTCGCCGGCTACGTTCTAAACGTCAACTCGCCGATCCAGCTCCAGAAGTTGCTCTTCGACGAGCTCGGCCTGAGCAAGGGCCGCCGGACGGCGACCGGCAAGGTCTCCACCGACTCGACCGTGCTGGAGGCGCTGCGCGACGCCCACCCGGTTGTCGGCAAGGTCCTCGAGTACCGGCAGCTGACCAAGCTCAAGTCCACCTACGTCGACGCTCTGCCCAGCCTGGTCGACGCCGAGAACCGCGTCCACACCAGCTTCAACCAGACTGTCGCCGCCACCGGCCGGCTGAGCAGCAGCGATCCCAACCTGCAGAACATCCCCATCCGCACCGAGCTGGGACGGCGCATCCGCGAGGCCTTCATCCCTCGGCCGGGCAATGTCCTGATCAGCGCCGACTACAGCCAGATCGAGCTTCGCGTGCTGGCCCATCTCTGCCAGGACCCTGCGTTGATAGAGGCATTCGCGGCAGGCCAGGACATCCACGCCGTCACCGCGTCGGTGGTCTTCAATGTTCCCCTGGAGGCCGTCACCGCCGACCAGCGGCGCGCCGCCAAGGTTGCCAACTTCGGGGTCCTCTACGGTCTGTCGGCATCGGGGCTGCAGCGTGACCTGGGCATGCCCCAGGACGAGGCCAAGGCGTTCATCACGGCCTACTTCACGCGCTTCGCCAACGTGCGGGCGTACCTCGAGAAGATCAAGCAGGACGCCTACAGGAACGGCTACGTGGAGACCGTGCTGGGGCGGCGGCGCTACCTCCAGGACCTGCGCGCCGCCAACCCGATGCTGCGATCGGCGGCCGAGCGGATGGCCGTGAACATGCCATTCCAGGGCTCCAACGCCGACATCATGAAGCTGGCGATGGTCAACATCCGTCGCCGGATGCGAGAGGCGAAGCTGCGATCGCAGATGGTGCTGCAGGTCCACGACGAGCTCGTCTTCGACGTCGTCCCCGCCGAGTTGGAGACGATCAAGCCCCTGATCAAGAAAGAGATGCAGGACGCCTACGAGCTCAGCGTTCCCCTCGGGGTCGACGTCAAGGTCGGCCCCAACTGGAACGAGGTCAAACCGGTCGAGGTCGCCCTTCCTGCCTGAGCTGCCCGAGGTAGAGACCATCGTCCGGGACCTGCGCCCGCAGCTGGAAGGTCGGACCGTGCGAGGCGCCCATGTCGCGGAGCCCGGCGTGCTCCGCTATCCCGACGCCGCCAGTTTTCGCCGTCGTATCGTGGGCCGCCGGCTGGAGAAGGTCGGCCGCCACGGCAAATTCATGCTCGTTGAGCTGGACGGTCCGGGCGAGGAGGCGCTCGACGCCGAGCCTGAGTTCCTGGTCATTCACCTCGGTATGACCGGCCGCCTGGGGCTCGCCGAACCTGAGGCCGAGGTGCGGCCCTACACGCACCTGCGCCTGCCGCTCTCGTCGGGGGCAGAGCTGCGCATGACCGACTACCGGCGCTTCGGCCGGGTGCTGCTCGGCTCCGCCGCCGAGCTGGCCCGCAATCGCGCCATGCCGTCGTTGGGTCCCGAGCCGGCGACCGGCTCCAAGCCGAATCCCGAACGCTGGACCGGGCTTGGCGCGACCCTGACGCGGCGCGGCTTTGCGGCGATCCTCCAGCGCAGCCGGAGGCCCGTGAAGGCGATGCTGCTGGACCAGGGCATGGTCGCGGGGCTTGGCAACATCTACTGCGACGAGGCGTGTTTCCGCGCCGGGATCAGGCCGACCGCCGCGGCCAACAGCCTCAGCCCGGCGCGACGCCGGAGGCTGTTCCGCGGTATCGGCGAAGCGCTCGGGTCGGCGGTCGACCTGCGGGGCAGCAGCATCGACGACTACCGCGACGGCTTTGGCGAGAAGGGCCAGAACCAGCATCAGCTGCTGGTCTACGGCCGGGCGGGGCAGCCGTGCGTACGTTGTGGACGGGCGCTGCGAAAGACCATCGTCGCGGGCCGCACGACCGTGTACTGCTACTCCTGCCAGCGATGAGGTTGCCAGAGCCCATCGACGAGAAGGCGGGACAACGGGCGGCGGCGACCTGGGCGGTCGTCCTGCTGGTGGTGCTCGGGCTGCTGTCGGCGGTGGTCAACGCCCGCTGGCTGGCGGCCTCTGACAGCCGGCTCCTGACGATCGCCCAAACGCCGGCGACGTCGCCCCTTGACGTGGTGATGGTGGTGACGTCGCTTCTCGGCTCGGTCGAGGTCACGAGTGGCGTGATGGCGGCGCTGGTCGCGGCCACGTTGCTGCAGCGCCGCCGCCTTTCCATCGACGTGCTCGCCCCCGTGGCGTTCCTGCTGGTCGCCACCGTCATCGAGGTCGCAGGCAAGCTGATCATCCACCAGCCGTCCCCACCGGCAGTCCTGATGCGCGGACCCCGGGTCGGCGTCGGGTTGTCGACTCAGTACTCCTTTCCCAGCGGCCACATGGTGCGCGCGACCTTTGTCTACGGGCTGGTGGCATTGCGCCTGGTCCGTCGCTTCCGGAGCGTCTGGTGGCTGTGGTTGTGCGTGCTGCTGGTCTGGACCATCGGCTTGAGCCGGGTGTATCTCGCCAACCACTGGCCCACCGATGTTGCTGGCGGAATCCTGCTTGGTGGCGCCGCCCTGGGCCTGAGCCTGGCCTTCGCAGCGCGCGCCAGCCTCGGGGAGGGCATCGGCACTTAAGCTTTCGGCATGCCTCCGTTCAAGCTCCAGAGCGCCTTCGAACCCACCGGCGACCAGCCCCAGGCGATCGCCAAGCTGGTCGACGGGCTGCAGCACGGGATGAGGGAGCAGACCCTGATGGGCGTGACCGGCAGCGGCAAGACCTTCTCGGTGGCCAACGTCATCCAGCAGGTGCAACGGCCGACGCTGGTGATGTCGCCGAACAAGACGCTGGCGGCGCAGTTGTGCTCGGAGTTCCGCGAGTTCTTCCCCCACAACGCGGTCGAGTACTTCGTCAGCTTCTACGACTATTACCAGCCCGAGGCGTACATCCCCCGCACCGACACGTACATCGAGAAGGACTCCACCCGCAACGAGGAGATCGACAGGCTGCGCACCAGCGCGATGCGGGCGCTGCTGACGCGGCGCGACGTCATCGTCGTTGCCAGCGTCTCGTGCATCTACGGCATCGGGGCGCCGGAGGACTGGCTGGGTGAATCGCTGGAGCTGAAGAAGGGCGATGCCATCCGCCGCGACATCCTCCAGCGCAAGCTGATCCAGCTCCAGTACGAGCGCCACGACATGGACTTCGGCCGCTCGCGGTTCCGCGTCCGCGGCGACGTCGTCGACGTCCACCCGGCTTACGAGGAGGTTGCCACCCGGCTCGAGTTCTTCGGCGACGAGGTCGAACGGATCCTGGAGTTCGACCCGCTCACCGGTGAGATCCTGGGCGAGCGCGAGATTCTGCGCCTCTTCCCGGCGACCCAGTACATCACCACCGGCGAGAAGATGCGCGAGGCCTTCGGCGCCATCGAAGCCGAGATGGAGGAGCGCTGCGCCTACTTTGACGCCCAGGGCAAGTTGCTGGAGTCGCAGCGGCTTCGGCAGCGCACCCTCTTCGACCTCGAGATGATGCGGGAGACGGGCAGCTGCGCCGGGATCGAGAACTACTCGCGTCACCTCTCCGGCCGCGAGCCGGGCGAGGCGCCTTTCACGCTGATGGACTACCTGCCCACCGACGCCCTGATCGTGGTCGATGAGAGCCACGTCGCGGTGCCCCAGATCGGCGGCATGTACGGCGGCGACCGCTCCCGCAAGGTACCGCTGGTGGAGTACGGGTTCCGGCTGCCTTCGGCGCTGGACAACCGGCCGCTCGACTTCAACGAGTGGGACCAGCGGGTCACGCAGCTGATCTACGCCTCGGCGACCCCCGGCGACTACGAGGAGCGTCGCTCCGGGCAGATGGTCGAGCAGATCGTCCGGCCTACGGGCCTGGTCGACCCGCAGGTGGAAGTACGCCCAACCAAGGACCAGATCGACGACCTCGTCGGCGAGCTGCGAAAGGAGATCTCGGCAGGTAACCGCACCCTCATCACGACCCTGACCAAGCGCATGGCCGAGGACCTCACCGAGTACCTCAAGGAGATGGACTTCAAGGTCAACTACCTGCACTCCGACATCGATACCATGGAGCGCATTGAGATCCTCCGCGACCTGCGCCTGGGGTCGTTTGACGTCCTCGTCGGGATCAACCTGCTGCGCGAGGGGCTGGACCTGCCAGAGGTCGGCTTCATCGCCATCCTGGATGCCGACAAGGAGGGCTACCTGCGCGGCTACCGCTCACTGATACAGACCATCGGCCGGGCCGCTCGCCACGTCGACGGCCGCGTGATCATGTATGCCGACAAGCGCAGCGACGCGATGGAGAAGGCGATCTACGAGACCGAGCGCCGCCGGGCGATGCAAGTTGCGTACAACGTGGAGCACGACATCACGGCGGAGTCAATCCACAAGGCGATCTACAACATCGAGACGCACAAGGCGCAGGTGGCCGAAGAGGTCGCCGAGTACGAGGCGATCGCCGGGATGCCGCCCGACGAGGTCGTCAAGCTGGGCAAGCGGCTGGAGCGAGAGATGGCCAAGGCCGCTCGCGACCTGCAGTTCGAGCGGGCGGCGCAGCTGCGCGACCAGCTGATCGGCCTCCGCAAGGCCATGACCGACAGCCGCGCCGCCGGGGAGGAGCAGCCGGTGGGGGCGGCGCAGGGGCCGGCGCAGGGGCCAGGCCGTCGAGGCGGAGGCCGCTGGCGCCGCGGGCGTTGAGCCTAGGGAGCCCGTTCCCAGGGGTCTCCAGACGGGAGTGGCGATTTCCAGTGGCGGTCGGAGTACTGCCTTCTCAGCACCCTGCCCGCGATTGCGATCGGTTACCTGACAGCCCCGACAGGATCGACATACACCGGATTTGTCGATACCAGCCCTGGCGACAGCCTGACGTACCTGGCGGCGATGAAACAGGGCGCCCAGGGACACTGGCTTTGGCATGACCTCTATACCTCGGTGCCGCATTCCGGCGTCGTGGTTTACCCCTTCTACATCCTCCTGGGTCACCTTCAATGGTTGACGCACCTGCCTCCCGTCCTGATATTCCACACCGCCAGGGTGATGATCGGATTCGCGCTCGTGCTGCTCGCCTATGGCTTCTGCTCGCTGTTCTTCTCCCGGCGGGGTCCTCGGCGCATCGCCTTCTTGCTTGCCGTCTTTGGCGGCGGGATCAGCCCACTGCTGGTGGCCGCAAGACTGCTGGGGTGGTCGGTTCCCCCCGGGATGGACGTGTCGATTGGAGGCGTCGGAATCTATTCGGCCCTGAACGGCCCCCCCACCTGGCGATTGCAGGGGTCGGCCTGATGACGATCCTGGGGCTGGCCATGGCTGGAGGCCGGTCGAAGCCGATCGTTCTGCTCGCCGTGGCGGCGGTGGCCGGCCTCGTCTGTGCGTTGACATACCCGCAATTGCCCTTGTTTGCCGCGTGCGTGCTGGTGGCCCTGGCGGTGTGGCAGCGGCGGCTGTGGCCAATCAAGGTGGCCCTGGCCGCGGGGCTGGCGGCCGCGCCCTATGTCGGCTACGCCGCGTACCTTCGCCTGACGCACCCGGTGGTGAGCGTGTGGGTGGGCCGCGAAGGGCCCTTCCCGATCGGCGACCCGTTGCCCTACTTGTTCGTCGCCCACACCCTGCCGGCCCTTGCATTCATCGTGGCCATCGCGACCCGGGCCATCCGGCTGCCGCGGAAGGCCGCGCTGCCGCTGCTCTGGATAGCTCTGGCCGGGGTCTTCGCCTACCTGCCGACCGGCGTGGTGGTTTTGACGCGGGTGTTGTTCGTCATCTCCGTTCCCTTCGGGATCCTCGGATGCTGGGCCCTTCTCGGGCTCGGCCGTCTGGTCGCCCGCCCGGGAGTCGGTCGTCGCCTGGTCACGTATGGTGTCCTGGCCGCTTCGCTGGTGACCTTGTACGAGTTCGCCGTTGCCGTCTCGATACCCTTCCATCAACTCGATGTGCTCGGCTCCAACTACGTCCCAACCGACCTGGGGACGGCCATGGCTGTCCTTGAAGGGAGACCACCGGGCCTGGTCATGAACCTCTATTCCAGTGGGCAGTTCGTGCCCCCATATTCCGGACACAGCACCTATGTCGGCAACATAGGACGAGACCCTGGACAGCGTCGACAAGCAGCGCGACGCGGTCGCCTTTTACCGTAGGACGATCCCGCCCGCTCGCGGTTCATGCGCGAACACAAGGTTGCCTATGTGCTCTTAGGTCCGGCCGAGCGAGGTGTCGCGGAGGCGGCGGGTAGTCCGGTCCGCGCTGGTGGACCTTCCGCCTGCTGTTTGCCGCGGGCGATGTGCAGATGTACGAACTCCGGGGCTGAGCCGATCCCGACGCTGCGTGGCGGCGGTCCGGCGTCGCCTGGCTAGACTCTAGGGTGCCACCGGCGAGCCCCCCATCAGGGTCCAGCATCATCATCCGGGGCGCCCGCGAGCACAACCTCAAGGACGTCACGTTGGAGATTCCGCGTGACCGCCTGGTCGTATTCACCGGCCTCTCCGGCTCCGGGAAATCCTCGCTCGCCTTCGACACCATCTACGCCGAGGGTCAGCGTCGCTACGTCGAGTCGCTGTCGGCCTACGCCCGGCAGTTCCTGGGCCAGATGGAGAAGCCTGACGTCGACCAGATCGAGGGGCTGTCGCCGGCGATCTCGATCGACCAGAAGGGCTCCAGCAAAAACCCCCGCTCGACGGTCGCCACCGTCACCGAGATCTACGACTACCTCCGCCTCCTCTACGCCCGTGTCGGCCACCCGCACTGTCCCAAATGCGGTCGCCCGATCGCGCGCCAAACCGTGGACCAGGTCACCGACCAGGTCCTGGCCCTGCCCGAAGGCCAGCGAATGATGATCCTGGCGCCGGTCGTGGTGGGCCGCAAGGGAGAGCACACCGAAGTCCTTGACGGCGCTCGCAAGGCCGGCTTCGTGCGCGCTCGGGTCGACGGCAACCTCTTCGAGCTCGACGAGAAGATCGAGCTCGACAAGAACTACAAGCACGACATCGAGATCGTCATCGACCGGCTGGTCGTCGACCCCGCGTCGCGCTCCCGGGTGACCGAGTCGGTGGAGACAGCGACCCGGATGTCGCAGGGCTCGGTGCTGGTGGTTCCGCTGACTGACATCGCGGTTGCCAGCGAGAAGAAGAAGCAGCTCAAGGGTGCGCGTGACATCGCCGAGCAACTGTTCTCGTTGTCGTATGCCTGCCCCGTCCATGGCAGCACCGGCCTGGAGGAGCCGCAGCCGCGCAACTTCTCCTTCAACAGCCCGCACGGCGCGTGCCCGGAGTGCACCGGGCTGGGCACCCGCCTCGAGGTCGACCCGGACGCCGTCTTGCCCGACCAGTCGCTCTCGATCAGCGACGGCGCCTTCCAGAGCCCCGGCCGCTCCGGGATGTACTACAACGAGCACGCCGACTGGATCGCCAAGCGGTATGACATCAGCCGCACCACGCCGATCCGCGACCTGGCTGACGAAGATGTCGAGTTCCTGCTCTACGGCACCGATGATTTCGACTCCAAGAAGCCCGCCTACCGCAACCGCTTCGGCCGCAAGCGCTACCGCCGCGCCACCGTCGAGGGCGTCATCACCAGCCTCGAACGGCGGTACAAGGAGACCGAGTCGGAGTGGGTCAAGACCGAGATCGAGAGGCTCATGGTCAGCCACCCATGCCCCGCGTGCGTCGGTCGCCGCCTCAAAGCCGAGGCGCTGGCGGTGACGGTGGGGGAGAAGAACATCTCCGAGTACTGCGACCTTTCAGTCGTCGACGCGCTCAAGTGGATCGAGGCTCTCGAGCTCTCCGAGAGAGAGGAGACCATCGCGGTGCAGATCCGCAAGGAGATCCGCGAGCGGCTCGGTTTCATGGTCGACGTCGGGCTCGAATACCTGACGCTCAACCGCGTCACCCCGACGCTGTCGGGAGGGGAGGCGCAGCGCATCCGGCTGGCGACCCAGATCGGGTCGCGGCTGATGGGCGTCCTCTATGTCCTCGATGAGCCCTCGATCGGGCTCCATCAGCGCGACAACCGCAAGCTGATCAACACCCTCGAGCGGCTGCGCGACCTGGGCAACACCCTGATCGTGGTCGAGCACGACGAGGAAACGATGCGCCACGCCAACCACATCGTCGACATCGGGCCGGGTGCCGGCGAGCACGGCGGCCGGATCGTTTTCAGCGGCACCTACGACGGGCTGCTGCGGAGCAAGGAGTCGCTGACCGGGCAGTACCTGCGCGGCGAGCGCTCCATCCCGCTGCCGCCGCGGCGTCGCAAGGGCTCGGGCAAGAAGCTGGTGGTCAAGGGTGCCCGAGAGAACAACCTGCGTGACCTCACCGTGAGCTTCCCGCTGGGGAAGTTGATCTGTGTATCCGGTGTCAGCGGCTCGGGCAAGTCGACGCTGGTCAACGACATCCTCTACCGGGCCCTGGCACAGCATTTCTACAGGGCCAAGGAGCGCCCCGGCAAGTACCGTTCGATCAGCGGCCTGGAGCACCTCGACAAGGTCATCGACGTGGATCAGTCGCCCATCGGCCGCACCCCGCGCTCCAACCCGGCGACCTACACCGGCGTCTTCACCTACATCCGGGAGCTGTTCGCGACCCTGCCGGAGGCGCGCGAGCGGGGCTACACGCCGGGGCGTTTCTCCTTCAACGTCAAGGGCGGCCGCTGCGAGGCCTGCCAGGGCGACGGAATGATCAAGATCGAGATGCACTTCCTGCCCGACGTGTACGTGCCCTGCGAGGTCTGCAAGGGCAAGCGCTACAACCGCGAGGCGCTGGAGGTGCGCTTCAAGGGCCACAACATCTCGGAGGTCCTCGACATGTCGGTGGACGAGGCGCTAGAGCTCTTCCAGAACCAACCGCGGATCGCCCGCAAGATGCAGACCCTGACCGACGTAGGCCTAGGCTACATCCGCCTTGGCCAGCCGGCGACGACGCTGTCGGGAGGAGAGGCCCAGCGGGTCAAGCTGTCAACCGAGCTCTCGCGCCGAGACACCGGGATGACCTTCTACATCCTTGACGAGCCGACCACGGGCCTGCACTTCGCCGACATCGAGCGGCTGCTTCGCGTCCTCCAGCAGCTTGTCGACCGGGGCAACACGGTGCTGGTCATCGAGCACAACCTCGACGTCCTCAAGACCGCCGATCACCTCATCGACCTGGGCCCGGCGGGGGGAGATCGCGGCGGCGAGCTGGTGGCGCAAGGGACCCCTGAGGACGTCGCCGCCGACTCGCGGTCCTACACCGGCGAGTACCTCCGCCCCTACCTCCAGGCTCCGACTTCCAAGCTCGCGTAGCGGTTGGCGGCGTCGCTGACGCCGGCGCCCGACCGGCTGGTGCCGGTGGCCTCGCCGCCTAACATCGATTCGTGGCCACGCCTCTGATCGCCGACCGCCCCGACCTGCTCAAGGAGCGCCTCCGTCAAGCTCCCGACGGGCCCGGCGTCTATGTCATGCGCGACGAGACGACTAAGGTCATCTACGTCGGCAAGGCGAGCAACCTGCGCAACCGGCTCCGCAGCTACTTCGTGGCGGCCGGACCCCCGCACCCGCGGACGGCGCAGATGGTGCGCAAGGTCTTCGATTTCGACGTCCTCACCTGCAGCACCGACCAGGAGGCGCTGCTGCTCGAGTGCACCCTGATCAAACGCTACCGGCCTCGTTACAACATCCGCCTCCGCGACGACAAGAACTACCTCTATATGAAGGTGCCGCGCAAGGGTGACTTCCCTCGGGTGTACACCGTGCGCAAGGTTGCCGACGACGGCGCCCGCTACTTCGGCCCTTTCACCAACGCCGGCGCCCTCCGCAGCACGATGAAGACGCTGCGCCGGATCTTCCCCTACCGCACCTGCTCTGACGAGACCCTCAAGCGCGGACACGTCTGCCTTGACTACCACATCAAGCGCTGCGCCGGACCGTGCGAGGACCTCATCGGGCGGGACGACTACCACCAGAACCTGGAGCAGATCAGCGTCTTCATGGACGGGCGACCAAAGGAGCTGCTCCGCTCCATCCGGGGCGAGATGATGGCCGCCTCCGACAAGCTCGAGTTCGAACGCGCCGCCCGACTCCGCGACCGCGCGGTCGCCCTGGAGCAGGTGGCGCAGCGGCAGGAGGTGCTGTCCCAGTCGGCTCGGGAGCAGGACGTCCTCGGCCTGGCGCGCCGCGGGACCACCGCCCTGGTGGCGGTGCTGACGGTGCGCCGCGGGCAGGTCACCGGCTCGGAAACGTTCGAGCTCGAGGGATCGGCAGAGATGGAGAACGCGGAGATCATCAACGGCTTCGCGGGGCAATTTTACGGCGACGCCACCAGCTATCCCAGGGACGTGCTCGTCCCCGAGCTGATCGCCGACGGCGACACGCTGGCCGCCTGGATGACCGGGCGTCGCGGGGCTCGAGTGACGATCTCGGTGCCCGAACGGGGAGCCCGGCTGCGCCTCCTGGAGATGGCCGCCAAGAATGCCGAGGAAGCTCTCACCCAGGCGACCATTAAGAAGGACTACGACAGCGAGCGGGCCGAGAAGTTGCTGGCGGACCTGCAAGAGGCGTTGGGCCTCGACCGTCTACCGCGCCGGATCGAGTGCTACGACATCTCCAACCTGATGGGCACCGACCCGGTGGGCTCGATGGTGGTATTCGAGGACGGCCGCCCCCGGCCGGCTCACTACCGGCGCTTCCACATCAAGGGCGTCAAGGGAGCCAACGACTTCGCAATGCTCCAGGAGATGCTTCGGCGCCGTTTCACCCGCCTGGCCGCGGCCAGGGTCGACAACGTGGAGCGCACTCACAAGCACGACGACGACAGCTTCGAGAGCCTTCCCGACCTGGTCATCGTCGACGGCGGCAAGGGCCAGCTGAGCGCCGCCCGCGAGGTCATGGAGCAGCTCGGGGTGCACCAGATCACCACCTTCGGCCTCGCCAAGCAGAAGGAGGAGCTGATCCCCAGCGGCGGCCCGACGGTGCTGCTGCCGCTGGGATCGCCGGCCCTATTCCTGGTCCAGCGCGTGCGGGACGAGGCCCACCGCTTCGCCATCAGCTTTCATCGCCGCGCCCGCGCCAAGGAGCGCCTCGCCTCGCCCCT
>OCZT010000309.1_pt1 | contig 47070 bp, 39 predicted proteins | sample 1539031 | NCBI WGS metagenome assembly OCZT01 (sample SAMEA3539308, study PRJEB22396) | soil metagenome | biome: tundra; feature: field; material: soil | place: USA | collected 2010-05 | depth 0.15 m
TGTTCATACTTATGGGTCACCTTGAGAGGGAGGGTGACTACGTTCCCGCGCTCGGTGTAGACCCAATACTTGCCCTTCCCGATCTCCATTTTCTTCACTGAGCTGAGGCTCTGGCCCGCGTGGTCCTCGACGATGGTCTGCATGGACTTGTACGAGAAGTTCTCCATGCAGAAGAGCCCTACAGTAAAGGCGATCTTGTCCGGGACATCCCGCATGTTGATAGGATAAAGCTGAGCCTTTCTAACCGCCTGCATCTGACAGCAGACGCCGGTGACCCCGACCCTGTCGAGGCCGAAGGACCGGGTAGCCTCCTTGAGCCAGGAAATCTGGGGACTTATGTTATACTTCGCCCCTCTTGCCTTGAGGATGTCCTCGCGGGTCATCGCTACGAACGGCCTGGGTTGCCAAGGCCGGTCGCCCAAGCCTGCCACAATGGCCCCGTCGATGATCCCCTGCTCGAGAGCATAGACCATGAGAGTAGTGGCAATGCCACCGTCCTGTGCCTTCTGGAGGATCTCCTTGTCCTTGCTCCTTGCTGAGACACAGGTCGTGTATTTGCCGAGATATGGATCTGCAACCATCTAATTCACCTCACTTAAGCGCTTCAGCGATTATCTCGCTGACAGCCTCGAATTCAGGAATCACGTCGAAGTTGAAGAATGACCTCGGGCAGGCGCCGTAGCAGGAGCCGCACTTGATACAGAGGTCGCGCTGACCCTGCGGCTTCCCGAACTCATGGGTAATCGCCCGCACGGGGCAGGATGCAGCGCAGGTGCCGCAACCCATACAGAGGCCCTGGTTGATAACGTCGTTCATCAGATCGCAGAAGCATGCGGTCGTGCCGCGCTTCGCAAGGGCCATGAGGGGCTTTAAGTACTTGCCAGCAAGGGCCTTCTGATCCGCGTTTCCCTGTAGGAGCAAATACGCCATGACAGCGACGTTCCTTATAAGCTCAGGGCTAGGGGGACATCCTGGTATGTAGACATCCACGTCAATGAGATTCCCGATGGGGAGGAATGACTCATGCTGGGGTTGGTTGTGCTGCCCTCCACGGCAGAACCGGGTGATGTTACCGTAGCTAGCACAGGAGCCGAGGGCCACCACGATCTTAGCCTTCTTTCGCGTCTCCTTGATCTCCTCCACCGATCCATGATCCTGGATGCAGACCGAACCCTCAACAAGCGCCACGTCCATTTCTGGGATATGCCGGACGTCGGCGAGTGTGAGGCTGTAGACGAGGTCAGCATAGTCGTCCAGGATCTTGATGAATCCCAAGTAGTTGTCGGCAATGGACACGAGGCAGCCGGTACAGCCGCTCATGTGTACATGCCCGAGCTTGATTTTGTTTGCCACTGTTTCGCCTCCTTTGTAGCTTTCACCTTCTTGTCCGTCGCAACCTGAGCGAGCTTGGCTTCCAAGTCCAGGTTTTCTTGATGGAGTTAAGTAAGCCCATAGTTTATTCCGATTTCCTTTAGTATCTCAGATACAGCTTCGGGAATGGCTCTCTGCACCTCATCTGTAATCCCGATGATCATCTCGGGGGCAGAAACGTACTTCTTTTGACATGCAAGGACCAGGATCCGAATATCGTCCTTGATGCGCTGAAGCGGTTCGGTCAGATCCCATGAGTGGGCGTCCCGGTAGCTCCCTACAGGGAGTTCGTCAACGGTGAGCCACCTGAGCTCGCCGGGTTCCCCCCCGAAATCTGCTATGTCCACAATGATAAGAGTCTTAGTGGACTCTGGATTGAGGAGGGTAAAGATGAAATGGGGGCCTCCGAGCCCCGCATCAACTACCGTGACGTTTTCGGGGAGCTCGAAGCCCTGGAGACTCTCCACTACGGCAGGTCCGAACCCATCGTCTGCATAGAGTGGGTTGCCACAGCCTGCCACCACGACATCGGAGTACAGCATTTTAATTTCCTTCACTGGATCAGCTTCTGGGCGACTATCTTGTTCTTCTCGTCCACTACGATCATGTGGGTTGCGCACGAGACGCACGGGTCATAGGCCCGGATGACCATCTCGGCGATCTGCCAAGGTGCTCCCGTCAAACCGCGGCTGCAGGTTGGGAGGTTCCAAGTGGTGGGCACAAGCATTTCGTACCACAGCACCCGCCCGTCGTTCACCCGTGCGAGGTGGACATCGGTCCCGCGCGGGGCCTCGTTCGCGGCCCAGCCCATGGATCCGTTTCCTAGGGGGATGGTGTCCGCGAGGACCTTGCCCGAGGTATTCAGGTTGTCAAGGCACTTGAGGATAGAGTAGAAGCAGTCAGGGTACTCCAGCTGCCTGGCGATATGCTGGGCAAAAGTACCCTTATCCGTGAAATTTTTGAAGGTGGCAAGCCTTGCCCTCGGGCCAACCTCAACCGGCTGGCCATCGTAGGTAGGAACACCGTTACATGCCTCCATCTGGGGGTTGGCCTTGGTACCGGCCTTCGTGGTGCCACCGATTGGGTAGCTCGGGTCCTCAAGATCGATGGTTACCTCTCCCATGTACCAGTCCCATGGCCTGGTCTCCTTCCACCTGGCAAAGTCCCACGTGGGCTTCTCGTCCAGACTGGATGAGCCATACATCGGTGATGTGGCCATGACCCCCTGATCGTGGTATCCGAGCGTCTTGGGAATCGGGATCTCCTTGCCTGCGACGTCAGTGAACTCCCGGTTCTGCATGTTCCTGATGACCTCGAGCATGAACTCCATCTGCTCGTGGGCAAGGACGAGACCTTCCTTCGCTAGGTCCGCCATCTTTTGCTTTGCCAGGGGGCTTACATTGCGGTACATCCCACCGACCCTCGGGTTAGAGGGGTGGATCGCCTCGCCGCCTGCGATGGCTCCAATGGTTTGCCCGATTTCGCGGATGCGGATGATCCTCGACGTAACACTCCTGAAAAGCTGCTCCTTGGTGAACGGATTGATCTTCGTCTCCGTTCCCGGGATGTAAAAGTCTGGGAGCATTAGGATGTTGTGCAGGGCGATGCTGTGGGAGCGGTTAGCAGCATGGAGAATGACTCTCAGGAACTTTGCGTCCGTGGGTATCTCACAGCCGACCGAGGCTTCCATGGCCTCGATGCTCGCCAGGCAATGGGCGACAGGACAGATACCGCAGACCCGAGAAGCAATCTTCGGGACCTGGTCCATCGTCTTACCTATGGCGAGCTTCTCAATACCCCTGACCGGGGTGATGGAAAGCCAATCCCCCCGCTCGACTATACCCTGATCATTCACCTTCAGGGTGAGCTTGGAGTGGCCTTCATGTCTCGTGGTTGGAGAGATCTCTATAACTTTCGAAATAGTATCGCCTCGTTTTCGATTCGGTGTTCTTCAAGCTGTACCGTGGTTAAAGCACTCTCTGTATGATTGGTCTAAGGTAGTTATCCGTGGATAAAGTGCGTTCACCCATTACTTTCTCCAGCGCGTTAGTTATAGTTTTCGTTTTGGAATTTCCGTCAGTTTTTAGAACATACGAATGGAAAAAACGTGCAACCTGAAACAAGAGGATATAGTGATGGGAAGAATACATCTTCCTTGGTACCCGGTCCAAAACGATCCGGTTCTTTCAGCCTCTCCCCTCAATGAAGCTTCGTGGATTATTTCCGGAGAATAAGTGTTTGATAATTATGACTAAAACCATGCGTTTAGTGACAAAGATAACGTCTCACTGGTTTTCTCCAACTAACTCTGGTTATTCATGACCATCTCCAAATATACATGCATCTGAACTGGTCTGAGATTATGGCATTGTGAGTATTTCTGGTAAAGTGGGCATAAATTTTTCAATGAACCCGATCCATGTTAGGAGATCTAATGCAGCTGCCCTCAACAACAGTGTGAATGTGGGTATTCGCTATATATACCCACAGGCGACCACGGTGGACTGACTAGCGATGGTGATGGTGCGAGCCGTTCTAACTTTCCACTTCCACATACTACCGTGCCTCCTATGAGAGTGAGTATTGATTCAATCTGCTTTACCGCATCCTTCGGAATCATGAAATAATCTGCAGATAAGACTGCAAAGCCAGCAAATTTCCCCACTTCTATCGCCCCCTCCCTTTTATCCTTATTTTGAGAACCAAGCGCTTCCCTGACTATAGAACCCGAGTGCTGACACACGCTCGATTCTACCAAACTCTGAGAAGCTGGGTGCACCTCCAACTGGCTTGCCAATAATGAACCAATACAGCGAAAACCACGAATTATAACTTGATACTCTCGTCGCATCTGTTCCTGCACCTACGGGACACCCATATCCATCATTCTGTGTGCCGGCGGTGCCTGAGTAGCTGCCTCATATTCACATCTGGAGACAAAGTGTTCGCATTGGAAAACCATACGGTTTTGGATAGCTATGCCCCCCTTTCAACTTGCTAATCCGTTGGATGTTTTGTTCAGAGATCGTTTCTGCATGATCGAAGAACCAATGAATTCCATTGAACAGTATCTCATCGTTCATTTCTTCAAAAACGTTCAGAAAACGGTTGATTGACTCATCGTAGATCGCATGGATACGGAAAGGCCAACGGTTCCGGACAAGGAGTTCCAACTACATCCTACAGTTCATTCTCCATCGCGTTAGCCAGCTCAGGGCGAGGTTCACTAAAATTTTCAAAATATGCTGCGGAAAATACTAACATCTCTCCTGCACCATTCATCTGTATAAATCATCTCTTACCCGGCTTCGTCATATTAAACCAGCTAGCAAAATCCTCCAACTCATGTTTGGGACGTTGAGTGAACAGATTATAAGCTAGTCGGACAGTAAGCAGGCATCGCTTCGCTAGATCACCAATAACAGTGTAGTCCTCAAGAAAGTTCTGGGAGCCACCACCTACATCTATGACACTAGTGATCCCAAAATAGTTGAGCTCCCACTAAAATTGCCAGGTGGAATTTAATTGATCGCTATAGCTGAGCTTAGGTCATTTGACGAGTGCCGAGTACAGGATGTTCACGTTCAGCTTAGTGAAAAGAAAATCTGTGGGATTACCCCTTTCGTCAGGCTCAATCAAACCGCCCGGAGGATCTGGACCATCTCGATTGTAGCCCACTTCCACCACTCCAACCGATTAAGCATGGCACTATGGTACAGATGGACAAAAGGCCGGTTGTAAGGCACTGCTTCGTTGACCTCTGCCAGCGTTGGCATCCCTTCGCTCAGCGAATTGAAATTCAGACCAACCTCCCACGCGACGCGAATCCATTATTCTGGCGGCGTCCGTCTGGCCTGGTCTCGTAGCTTCTGAAGAGTCTCAGCTAATGTCGGCACACCATCCCATCGAAGCTCCATGTTGTAATTGAGACCTGCACGAACTAAATGAACATGTGAGTCGTTAAGCCCAGGAACAGCAGTCAGTCCACGCACATCAATAACTCTGGTATCAGAAGACCAATGTCCCTCCGCACCCTCTTCATCACCGACATTGATGATAGGACCATCACGAATGACCACAGATGAAACAAACCTGTTATGTTTATCCAGTATGGCAATTAGGCCATTTGTGATGATTACATCAGCTCTAGTGCCTTCACCGATCTTCCTTCCAGATTTATCACTCACATTACTCATGCTCAGATCGCCATTAATGATCTTATCACTGAAATTTCGGATAAAGAGTGTCCTTGGGTAAACCAGTGTGCCATTCTATAAGCTGGCACTCGTCGGGATCAGGCAAGTTTAACGAAGTTGAATACATCTTCGACTCTCATACTTTTTTAAAACAAAGGTACCAGTCTTTGCACTCGTATCCTTCGTCTAATCGCTTATCCATCTCGGCTGCGGTCTTTGGCGGGGCCACGACAACGTTGTCGCCCTCCTGCCAGTTGGCAGGCGTCGATACCTTATATTTGTCGGTCGTCTAGATAGCTTTTACGAGCCTGATGATCTCGGGCATGGAACGCCCATTCTGCAGCGGGTAGTAAATCATCGCCCGCATGATCCCCTTGTCATCGATGAAGAATACATACCTAACTGCTGCGATAGAGTTCTGCACCTGGTGGATCATACCGTACTTCTTTGCCACTTTCATGTTCATATCTGCAATGATCGGGAACGGGATGGTGACACTCATTTTTTTCCCTGATATTATGTACCCAGGCTAGATGAGATGAAATGCTATCTACAGATAGCCCGATCAACTTCACGTTAAGAGCTGCAAGTTCATCGTGAATCTCGGCAAAAGCTATGAGTTCAGTTGTACAAACCGAGGTGAAATCTGAGGGATGTGAAAACAGTATTATCCATTCCCCTTTAAGGTCCGAGAGTTTTATCTGATCCTGAGTAGTCTCGGCTTCAAAGTCAGGTGCAGGTTCATCCAGTGCCGGAAAACTAATACATTAATCTCCAGCCATTGGTAAAATCTCCTTTGATGACATTGCAGGAATATAATGAGAATTACACTTATAATGAGAATTACACTTTACGTATGATTTTTTTCTCACGAGAATCCCGTTTGAATTTTTTCTGCGAATTTTGCCTTTGACGATAATGTGTGTGTCGCCATGCTTCACTGCATCCTGAAGCTCATCTGTGTTATTTAACAATTCGAGTTTGATGCTCCACATAGTCCCCCGTAGACTTAGAGCCTATCCGAAAAATCATTAATATACAGTTATAAAAAATTTGCTTACATTCATTTTATAGGCAATCAACCAAAAATTAGGGTTCATTGAAATTTTCTATATAATCGATACTACAAAAATATTAAAGGGATACATTTCTTTTACAATGAAATTTTGTTAAAGAAATCAAATTGCTCATGAATATATATTGTTGAAAATCGTAAATGCAAGATTCACTCTACATTTTCCAAAATAGAAGATATACTTCTTTTTCATATTTGATTATTGATTCGAGGACCCGAGCTAAAATTTTGTTTTGTTTACATAGATGAAAAGGGTAATTAAACATGTGCGAAGAAAATTCAATTACGCATGCTGGCCCAATACCTGAGTTTTAGGCACTTTTTACTGAAGAACAGAAAAGGAAAGTTACAGTAATGAGAATGGATATGAAAATATAATGGTTGAAAACAAAAATCCATAATATGGAAAAGCTGACAACCTGCCGTATTTTACTCGAATCTGGAAACATGCTGGCGAAACAAATTGGATCCTCAGAATGAATGGATGACCGAAGTCATACTCAGCGCTAAGGTTCCGATCATCTTAACGAGCCTTGTCGATGATCCAAAATCACAGGCGCATCCTGCGAAATTGCTGCTCATGGGTAGACTATAAACAAAATAGAGAGACTCAGCGAACCGAGCTCAAGGAACTCAATCAGATCACTGAAGGCGTGCAGCCGTTTACTGAGTTAGCGTCAATGCCTAGGTCTATCCAGATGTCTTCTCACCAGATACCTTGCATCAAATGATATATAAATAAAAGGTTTTAAATCTGATGGAACATAGTGAAGAGACTTTTGCGGGAAAGAATTGCATCAAGCTTCCCATGAACGCCGCACAATTTTTTATGCAGTGTTTGGAAAACGAGGGTGTCAGATACATCTTTGGTATACTCGGAGAAGAAAATATCCATATGATCGATACACTTAACAAATCGTCCATTCGCTTCATCCTTACCCGTCACGAGCAGGCCGCTTCTTTCATGGCTGATATTTATGTCTCACTGGTCAACCAGGAGTGTGCATCGCGACGCTTGGACCGGGAGCAATCAATCTTATACTTGGCACGGCTGATACCAATACAAATAGTGTGCCACTCGTCGCAATCAGCGCACAGGTGAGCCTGAATCATATCTACAAAGAATCTCATCAAATTGTTGACCTGGTAAGCATGTTCAAACCGCTTACAAAGTGGACCGCCTTGATCCAATCCGCAGATACGATACCAGAAATGGTTCGAAGCGCCTTCAAGCAGGCTCAGACAAAGCGGCCCGGAGCCGTATATCTAGCCTTTCCACAAGATGTCGAAAGCTTGCCAGCTCCCGAAGGATACTATCCGCTCGAGATTAATGTCGTTCATGATTCCTCACCATCCGCCACTCAGATAGCAAGAGCTGTCAAAATTTTAGAAACTGCAAAAAAACCAATTGTGTTGGCGGGACATGGCGCAGTGCGCGATCATGCCAGTGAAGCGCTAATTAATTTCTCAGAGCGCCTCAGAATATCGGTGGAGACGACCTTTATGGGCAAAGGCGTCTTTCCGGACAATCATCCAAATTCTCTGGATGCTGCGAGATTTATGCTCCATGACTACGTCAATTTTGGCTTCGACCAGACTGACGTAGTTATATGCATCGACTACGATCTGCAAGAATTTGATCCTGTGAGAATCAATCCAAAAGGGGATAAGCAGATTATCCATATTCATCGTTATCCAGCAGGAGTCGACGCTCACTATCACGTTATGGTCGGCATCGAAAGCAATATTTCAGAGTCACTCGACACCCTGTCTCAAGAAGTTAAGGCAACACCGGAATTAAGCCCAATAGATACCAAGATCACTCACCTTATATGGGAAGAGTTGGAGAGGGGAAGAAAAGACAACTCATATCCTCTCAAGCCCCAGAGAATCGTCGCAGATATCAAAACTGCATTGGGTGAGGAAGATATCGTACTCGTTAACACAGATGCGGTCAAGATGTGGATGGTCCGTCTTTACCCCACGTATCGGCCAAACACGTGCCTTATTTCCAACGGTCTCTCGACCATGACCTTTGCATTTCCAGGTGCAATCAGTGCGAAACTTGCCTACCCTGAGCGAAAAGTTCTCGCGGTTGCGGGTGACGCTGGGTTTCTCATGAACTCCCAGGAACTCGAGACAGCAGTACGCGAAAAAATACCTATTATCGTGCTGGTATGGGTGGATGGGAGCTACGGCCTGATCAAATGGAAAATGGATATTGAGTTAGGGCACCACTCTCACGTCGACTTCGGAAACCCAGACTTCGTCAAGTTAGCTGAAAGCTACGGCGCTAAAGGGTATGCCATAAAACGAACAGAATACATCCTTACCACGCTTCAACGCGCCTTGATGAATAACACAGTCTCGGTCATCGCTTGCCCTGTGGACTACACACAAAATATGGTATTGACCCAGAAGCTAGGAGAACTCACGCAACCGCTCTAGATGACATACAGCAGAAACAAATTCAGTGTTATGACCAACATGAACTCCATCACCGAAATCTTTGCGATCGTAGTACCTGTTTTCGTTGTCCTTTTGATTAAATATATTTCCGGACGAGCAAAAAAATAGACAGTGATCCAGTAAAAGAAATGTAGGAATTTGTTCTCGATTTTCTCCTCCACACCGTCCTGTTTGTTGGAACAGTTGCCATAAGCCACTACTTGCTTCTCCAACATCCCCTCTTTCCTTGTAATGGTTAGAAAGTAGTATCGGCATTTAATTTGTGACCATTATGCTCGATAAGGTTATCTATTATCTTAATTTGGAATCTCCCGCATTCTAGCCAATCGTAAAATCTTTTCCTTCCACTCCTTTCTATGGAACTACCATTCTGAACTCCTTGTACGACGAGCAATGCTACTGCGATCGCGGTCGTAGCGATAATCAGCAATTTATGTATCATATAAGAAATTGAAAAGCATGTTTCCGATGCAGAATCATATGCTCAGGTTACAATTTAGGTGAATGACCAACCAGACAGCGGGCATTTGTAGTATGACGAGATGACAGTCTTCTGGCTCCCTACAAAAGCCCCGAAAGGAATCTGGACTCGAAAATAGAGTATCTCTCAGAGAGCCCGCAATTTGAAAATTCCAGAAAATATTAATAAGAGTTATATTTTTAAAGACAAAATTGTTAAATTAGACCAAGGATGTTGATAACTATTTCGAATTCCCCTAACTCCCCTTATAGTACGCACTTGACGGATACAATCAAGTGTAATAGACATATTGCTACCAGACATAATTTATGCTTGATTTCATTCTTTTGCTGTGAACGTCATAGTGAATTCAGTCCCATCGTTCCTTTTAAGTCCAAATTTCCCATCTAACTGATCCATAAGAAAGTTACCAGCTGGAATCCGATACTTTCAATATCTACAATCTCAAGGTTTTCAGATATACCCACTCTATCATCTGATATGATCATTAACGATACTGATAGTATTACAATTTTCATTCTCGTTTTCTTCTCTGCGGTTTATACATTCTTCTGTTTTTCCACGGCATAATTCGATTTGGATCTCCCCGTGATCTCAGCCTGGAAACGTATATTTTAAGGAGTTCGAAATAAGTTTATTAACAACCATTCCTAATGAGATTGCAGTATCCATATCAAAAAAAAGGTCATCTTCCAGATACGTGTTTAAGCTTATAGTGGTACTTACAAGCTTATAAGTCTATAAAATATTTTGAGTGAGCTTATGAAATTATGGTAAAAAATTTAGATATTCAAGCTTTCCACCTTTGTATAATTCTTCATGGATAAGGGCCATAGATATTACTCTACCCTGACTTCCCCTGAAACATCTATGATTTTTGAGCTCGTCACTCCAATTCGATTTTTGAATTTATCAGCCTGAGGGTCAAGAAGTAAAGCTATTACCTGTAAATTGTTCTTTTTTAATCCTGTGGCGAATTTCCTCTTTACGGGCAATCTCTGTGTTGATAGCACCGTTTCTATCTTTTTGCGCTCAATAGAATATCCGATAGAAAGTTTCAATAATCTACCGTCTATTTGCTCTTTGACTGAATAGAACTATACAGGTAAATAAGAAAGCAGGTAATGTAGTTTACTTTGCGCCTACGGGCAATTGTAGTTTCAAAAAGGTATTAAAAAAGACAAATTCCGTTGTTCATAGTCGTTTTACACCTGTAGTAGATTATATTAAACAAAGTAATAATTTTAGACAAAAGGTTCGTAGAGTCTTCTAGGATTAAGTCTTTTCTAGCTAGCTTCAAAACTACAAAATTGTATATCCCCAAAGACTTACAATCTGGTTTCACAGTACATGCATATTTATATATATATAATTATATATACATATTTATATAGAATCTATTTGCCAACGATGGGTTAAAATTTAGTTATTACCTAAAACATATAATTATGGTAAAGCAATAACTACAGCCGATATCCAAAGAAAATCAGATGTCCCTGAAAACATTATCAATGGCTAGAAACCAATATTCGAGGTGATTATTATAGCTGGTGTGAAAAATTTAGTTTTACGAGCCTAAGACGGAAATGAGCATGATTTTTTTCAATGGAAAACATCTCATCAGGCTACACTAAAAACTACAAACCAGACCAAAGGAACAAAATCCAAACCGGAAATTATCCGCATCAGGGACGTGAAACAAAGGAGGTACACGTTTCCAAAGCATCGAAACAAATTGTAAAAGCTCCCGAAAATAGACCTAGTCGATTGCCAGAGAAAATCAGCAAACACTTTGTCAATGAAGAAAAAAATAGAAAGAATAAAATAGAAAGAAGTAAAAGCTTAATAAGAGAAAAACTAGTCGAGCATTAAGGGTTTTTAGTATACTGCACCTGCTCTAAGTTATCCAGAACATTGCATGTGGGTATGATATAGTATATAAAAAAGAAATGTAGAGTAATATATAGCACCATATATAATATCAAATTATTTAATAACTGAATTTTTATCTACTTCTGAATGTCTAAAGTAAATTATAAAAAACAAAATTAATTTTGGGATGACTTCTTTATAATTTCAAAAAAAAATCATCTGAAATTAACCATTAAAAACCAAAATCAATTAAATGAAACACAAGATAATATATTATAAATATTTACTTTAGTACAACTGGTATAAGATAACTTTTCCCTTTAATTTGTTCTTCATAAACTTATTGATTAAGCAAGAAACGTTAATAAATATAGTCAACTACATTGGTATTTATTTGCACACGTGACTAAATTTGGGCCAATCGACGAATTTCCCTCAGTGTAAAACAAATTAGATGTTTAAAGCACTCATTTTAGTTTCTTATGAGTTCAAGCATGCATGAGATTTTAGCTGGAGATGATCTAAAAAAGATGAATTACCTTTCTTTAGGTCAGATTTTCGTAAACTACATGATACCTGAAGAGAAATATTTTTGTTCTTCCTGTCACATCTTGAGGCAGGAAGCAAAAACCGGGAATTTAGATAAATATTTTCTAAGTGAGAAATCTGAATTTTAGAAAGTATAATTTTACTTATCTTGATACTTCAAGATGATTATATAGAAATTTTTGAGAATTTCTATGAACCTCTGATTTTAATGAGGCATTTAAATGCCATTTACAGGCATATGACGAAATTTAGGGGTTTATCTATAATCCTCTAGTAATGGTCAAAATTCCTTTTCAATACCTTGGGGCCAGATAACAGATATAAATAAACTGATATCAAATACCAACATATCTACATTACTATATGTTTATAGGGAATAAATAAATTACATATTATCGATTACATGATAATTATCGTATTAACTGCAAGATGAAAACATGCTTAAGAAATTGATCTTAATAAAAAAAGGAAGCCACACATTGAACAATATATTAAAATAACGATAAAAAAGCTGGTAGAATCTAATGAAAATTAATGATAACTGTGTAGGATGCGGTCAGTGTGTTTCTTTTTGCAATCAGGGAGCAATAGAGGTAAAAGGAAAGGCAACAGCAACTTCTGCCTGTATAGGATGCGAGATATGTTTTCCGTATTGCCCGGTTAAGGCTATAGAGGTATCTGTGTGAAAGCGATTATTATTGGCGCAGGCTTAGGAGGGCTCTTAAGTGCCGCCAAACTTTCACAGATAGGATATCAAGTAGAAGTTTTTGAGAGACTTCCAATCACTGGAGGAAGATTTACAAATCTCAACTACAGGGGCTTTCAGCTTTCCAGCGGAGCTCTACATACACTTCCTCATGGACCCACAGGACCCTTAACCCAATTCTTAAAGGATGTAAATGCTGATGTGCAGATTATTCGATCAGACCAGCCAACCATACGCCTACCTCTAGAAAAAAGGAGTCCTAATTACAGGAAAGGCTTCAAGGACATTTTTTTCAACAAATTTTTCACACCTCTTTCAAACAAAGACCGCCTTAAAATTGCTATCCTTATTGTGAGTACGAGAAAAAACCGCCCTGATGGAAGCAATTTGAAAGCGTGGATCAAGAATCAATTTAATGATGAATGGCTTTTGAGACTTGCAGACTCCTTCTGCGGCTGGTCCCTTAGCCTAAAAAGTGACAGTGTCCCTTTGGAAGAATTTTTTGAAATGATTGAAAACATGTACAGATTTGGTGGTCCAGGCGTACCGATTGGAGGATGCAAAGGAGTTATAAATGCCCTTGAAGCTGTAATTATTGCAAATGGTGGAAAAATTTATAATAAAACCGAAGTCTCGAAGATCCTTGTGGAAAACGGAAGAGCAGCAGGCATTATTGTTGGAGATCGGGCATATGAAGCAAATCTGATCATCAGTAATCTTGGGCATGTAGCAACTGCCTTTCTTTGCAGTGAAGCTCTTCTAGATAAGACATACTCCAGTTACCTCAAAATGCTTGAGGTCCTAAAGCCCTCTGCTGGAATAAAGATTTGCCTTTCAGCAGATGAGCCTCTGATAGGGCATTCCGGAATTCTGTTAACTCCATATGCAAACAGAGTAAATGGAATTAATGAAGTTACGCATGTTGATCCAAATTTGGCTCCACCGGGCAAACACCTTACAATGTCCCACCAGCACATAGCCCCTGAGAATCTGAAAAATCTAAGGGTTGAAATCGAATTAGGTCTTGAAGATCTTAAAGAAATCTTCCCAGGCAAAAAATATGAAGTTTTACTCATTCAGTCATACCATAACGGTTGGCCTGTGAATAGGGCAGCCTCAGGCATGGATCCAGGTAATGAGACCCCTATTCCGAAACTTTACATAGTAGGAGACGGCGCAAAAGGAAAAGGAGGCATCGAAGTCGAAGGAGTGGCATTAGGAGTGGCTGCAACCATTAAGAAAATTCTCGGCTGAATTTAAGGATGAAGCAAATTCAACAGGTGTTTTACGATTCAACCAAAAAATTCCTACTTTGTTACTTACACAAAAAATGTTTTCATTCCTGTAACTAATATGTGCAGAAATTGCTGCGCTTACTGTGGCTTCAAACGGGAACCAGGCCAACCAGATGCCAGGCTAATGAGACCCGAAGAAATTATACCGATTCTAAAAAAGGGAGTAAACTCAGGATGTACTGAGGTTCTTTTTACTTTTGGAGAGTATCCAGAGGAGGTGTTAGGATATGAAAAAATGATTCAAGAGCTCGGTTATTCCTCTACTCTAGAATATCTACTCTTTCTTTGTGAAACAGCAATAGATTTAGGAATCCTTCCTCATACGAATGTGGGGATTATGAACCGCTCAGAACTTGAGACATTAAAACCTCTGAACGCCAGTATGGGGCTGATGCTTGAGAGTACGGCAACACTTGTTGCCCACGAAAACTGTCGTGGGAAAGCTCCAGAATGCAGGCTTCATACAATTCGAGAAGCGGGGAAACTTCAGATTCCATATACTACTGGCCTCCTAGTAGGGATCGGAGAGACGCGGGAGGACAGAATTCAATCCCTAGAGGTTATTGCAGATCTTCACAGGGAATATAAGCATATCCAAGAAGTTATTATCCAAAATTTTGTCCCAAAACCAGGGACACCCATGGAAAATTTTCCTGAGCCTCCAGTCGAAGAAATTATTGATACGGTGCTTCTTGCCAGACATATCCTTCCATATGATATAGCAGTTCAGGTGGCTCCAAACATCATTGATCCAAAATCCCTTATCGAAAAAGGGGCAACGGATTTGGGAGGCATATCTCCTTTGACCATAGACTGGATCAATCCTGAAGCCAAATGGCCGGTATTAAAGGACCTTCAGGATAACCTGGGGGACATCCCGCTAAGGGAACGCTTACCAATTTATCCACAATACATTCAAAAAAAATGGTACTCAAAAAGAATAGGCAAGTTGATCAGACACCTGTCTGACACAGAAGGTTACCGAAAACAACCCTTACCAAAGAGCATACGGAGGAATTAAAAATTAACGGCAGAATCCCAGAAGACCTCATAGAACGCGTATACCAGGGAAAGAGCACGAAAGAAGATGCACTTCTTCTCCTTAAGGTACCTCATTTAGAACTTTTCATGTTTGCGGACGAACTTCGCTCTTGTACTGTAGGAGATACGGTTACCTACGTAGTAAACAGGAACATTAATTTTGCCAGCAAATGTTTGGGAACATGTGGATTTTGCGCATTTAAGAACGAGGATGGATATATCCTAACTATTGAAGAGATTATGGCAAAGGTTAGAGAAGCAAAGCATGCTAATGCGACTGAAGTCTGTATCCAGGGGGGACTCCTTCCTGATGTAGGCATCGACTTTTACCTTGAGATAGTAGAATCCATAAAAGCTGAATATCCTGAAATACATATCCATTCTTTTTCGCCAATGGAAGTATACCATGCCGCCCGCATCAGCGGAATTACGGTAAAAGAAGCCCTTTTCAGATTAAATAAGAGTGGCCTTGACACTATGCCTGGGACTGCAGCAGAAATACTTTCTGAAAGGGTGCGGGAGATTATATGTCCCAATAAAATGAGAACAATGGAATGGATCGAAGTTATCAAGCAAGCCCATGCTGCAGAAATTCCTACTACTGCAACCATGATGTATGGACATATTGAAACCCCTGAGGAAAGAATCGAACATATACTGATCATAAGGGAAATTCAGAAAGAAACTGGCAGGATTACAGAATTTGTGCCCCTACCGTTCATGCCTTACAACAATCCTTTAGGGAAAAAATTGATGGAAGAAGGCAGATATGCCACCTCAGGCCTTGAAGATTTAAAAACCTATGCTCTCTCTCGAATTCTCTTAAATGGGCATGTGGATAATATTCAAGCAAGCTGGGTAAAGTTAGGGAAAAAGCTTGCCCAATTTGCTCTTTGCTGCGGAGCTAATGACCTAGGTGGTACCCTTATAGAAGAGAGCATTTCCAAATCTGCAGGAGCCTTGAACGGGGAATGGATCTCAAAAGAAGAACTTGAATGGATGATACGTGAAGCTGGCAAAACTCCAAAAGAGAGAACTACATTATACAAAGGAGTTCATAAACTGGCTTTTGCAAATTCAAAAAAGATACCGGGATGTTGAATCTAAGAATGAGATCATCCATATGGAATAGATATAAATGCACCAACTAAAACAGGAATGATCATAATGTACATGAAAAAGAGATCTATCAATGATGTCGTTGACAGATCAAATGAGAAAAGGTGCACCAAAGAAAATGCCTTATTATACTTCTTGAAGGAAGTCCATTTGAGCTTTTTGAACTTGAGATACACTATGATTTTCAGGCCATATGTGTTGTTAGTTATGTCTCATGAGGGACATATACACTTGGAGAATGCAGGAAACTGTGGAATCGATGCCTGCAAGATGAAAATATTCTATTAATATTGAAGTTGGGAGATATTCTAACAAAAGTGATGAAGCAAGAAAAGCCGAAGCTACCTAGATTTGTATGGAAGGAGGATATACCCTATATTGACATGGGATTCTATCTTGAGACTGTAGAAACTAGATTTATCCCCCGCAGGTATCTCAGTTTATATTTTTTCCAAGATAATTAAAAGATTATTTGTCCTAGAAAAATCAAGACCCATAAATGGATCAATACCGCAACTTTGGTGCATAAAATTAAAATTTCCACCAATGTAACCATCATGTACGGACATATAGGTACTATATAATAATATTTAGATAGTATAATTATATCCACAGAATCAGAAAGAAACCTTAGGATTTTTCAGAAATAGTCTCCGTGTCTTTTTTTCTAGAATAACCGAATGGATAAAAGATGCTGGTATAAGGAAAGTTCACCAGTAATGGACTCGAAGATCTGCATATCATAACCATCCCCAGCATATTCCTCACACCTATTTGGGTAATATTCAGGACACATAGGTTAATATCTGGAAAAATTTGCTTAGGTAGCCTGGAATGTGAGCAAATTAAATGAAATTACGCTTATTGTGAATGAGATCTCAACAACATCCTGAGAAATCCACAGCGGATGTTTGTTCCTACAGAATTTAAATGGTTGAAAATAAATGCAGGAAAAATCCTATTCATAGGGAAATTCTTTGAGGATATTTAACCCCCAATTATCCGGAGAAGAGGATTCACTTTTGAATTATTGAACAACCGGAGTAAGTGCTAGGAGCAAAAAAGATCGAAAATAAAAGCTTTCTGAAGGTTAAAAAATCCATATTTTAGGAGTCAAGATGAAAGCAGTAATTCCTTATAAAAAAGCCAGTGCAAAGTCCCGATTGTCCTCTATCCTGAGCCAGGGAGAAAGGGAAGAATTTATGGAAATCATGCTGAATCAGGTAATAGACTCAGTTCGAGAAGCTGGGATAGAAAATATAGATATCCTTAGTCCTTCAATGTACGGCCTTGAAAACATGATGAAGGCCCACATTCTTCTAGATAAAAGCGACTTGAATGAGGCTATTAACAGGTATCTTGGACAAGCAAAGGAACCAACACTTATTGCTATGGCTGACCTGCCCCTTCTTTCCCCAAAACATATAAAAGCAATCATTTCAACAAAAGAGGATGTATGTATAGTCCCAGGAAAGGGAGGGGGGACAAATATCCTTTTTGTCAAGATACCTTCACTCTACAGAGTCAAGTACTACGGCTCAAGCTTTCTGACACACTGCTCGATAGCTATCGAAGCAGGGCAGAATATAGAAATATATGATTCTTTTTTTGGAGCTATGGATATAGATGAACCTGATGATCTTGTAGAGCTGCTCATACACGGAGAAGGATCTGCAAAAAAATATATCAGTCAAAAATTCAGGCTCGATATTAGCAGAGGAAGGGTAAGGTTGTCTCAAATTTGAAGCTTGTTAAAATGAAATTCTCAAATCAATGAAAAAATAAAGTGGTTAAATTGGATAGAATTCCGATATGTATTTAATGTTAAAGAATGTGATATGCGCCATTTATAAATAATCAACCGAGTTTAAATGTTTATCGAAACTTCAATGAGTTAAAGAGAATAATATTTTGATAAACATCTGAGTTTAACGAATAATTTATAGTTCAGTTGAATAATAACCAAAAGATCTCAGATACTGTATGTTAAAATTTTATGAGTTATAAGTCCATCATATAGTGCTGAAGCGGCTAAATGGAATTCTCAATTGCCCTATTGGAATGAATAGCAACTCTTCAATGGACCTCGCCTACAAGAGCATCTAGTAAACTGAGAATGCCACTTTGAAGAATTAAAATCCTTCTCATTTAACGGTATTTTCGAATCTCTTTAGTTCCGAAAACATTGTTACAAATCAGAAGGATGTAACAAAAATTATTTGAAGTAATGAAATTGTTGATTGTGACAACTAAAAGCGGTTCAACTTATGATATAGACACATTCAGTTTATTATCTTATATCTTCAGAATCAGATGAATCTTTAATAGAATATTTTACTCGATGAAGTTTTTTATTATTTTTTATCACTAATTCAAAATAACAGAGATAAAATTATATTTTGAGATCGAATTGCGAAACAAAATAACAAAACAAATTAAAAATTTATATATATATGTATACATTTAATGAAGAGGATATGTAGCGTAATAAAGCTGCAGGCTTTGGAAAACAGAAGTAATAACTACATGCGTGTACTCTCATTACTATTTTTCCAGAGTTGCATTAAGTATAAATTGACATAAATTCATTTTTATTTCTATGTTAATAGGACTCACCGGTACACCTGGCACTGGAAAAACCTCCGTTAGCAGGTTCCTTGAAAAAAAGAGGCACTGGACAGCAATCCATCTCAATGACTTGATTAAAGAAGAGCATTTATACACTGAAATTGATGAGAAAAGGGATACTATCATTGCCGACATGGAAATTGTCAGGGAGTACATTATCAAAATTATTGATGAAGATAAACATAAAGTGGAACATGGAAAGAAAAGAACTGTAATGATTCTTGAGAGTCACCTAGCTCATTACATCGCAGACATTGTTATTGTACTCAGGGCATATCCACCTGAATTAAATATAAGACTGAAAACACGTTGCTATTCGGAAAAGAAAATAACTGAGAATATTGAAGCTGAGGCCCTTGATGTAATCCTAATTGAGGCTTTTGAATGGTGCAACAAAATTTTTGAAGTGAATACCACAGGAAAAACCATTGAAGAAGTAGGACAAGACATTGAAAAAATCATAGACAATATTTTAAATGAAAATGGAAAAGATTTGCTGGAATATAAACCTGGCTCCATTGATTGGATTGACATGATTCCATAGAGGAGTCTCGATAAACGCCTATATTTCGTCCTATGCTTATTAAAGATATATAAATTACTCGTGAAAATCAGATGTCAATCGAAATTCCTCACAATTTATTAAGTTAAAAGGATTAAAGGGAACTTAAAGTAGTTCATCATATAAGGTACTCTGGCAACGCTTAGGGGAAATACGCTGATAGATTCTGCATCGTAAAAAAAGAATGAAGAAATAGTGAAAGAAAATAGATAAGATGAAAGTATAGGATCTTCATCCTGTCTTTTCTCTATAATGAAATCTTTCGATTTACTTTCTTATTTTACGCTTTATTTTCTCCTACACAGGAATACAGCTAAAAGGGCAGTTATACCACAAACAATTTCAAAGCCAGGAATGCTTGTCTTCTTTCCCACATCAGGAGTAGAAATTGGACTTTCTCTTTGCATAGGCGGTTTAACATTTGCTGGTGTACTTACAGTGTTTTGCGGATTATTAGTTTTAGCCTTTGTTTCATCCCCAGATTGCTTTGCTGTCATCTTATTCATTGAGCTACTACCGCTGCTACTGCTGATTAAATTACTTTCGCCGTTGACATTGTTGTCGTTGCCGCTGCTTCCACCTATAGTAGTATCAGTGTTTGTTACAGGAAGAATTTTTGACTCGGCAATATCAGGAGCTTTGTCAGCATCAGGAGTTTGGGTAGATGAAGCACTATTTTTTGGCAGTACTTTGCTGCTGGTTTTATCCGGGAGCGCGCTTTGTTTCATAGCCTCTTTACTTTTAGTAAGCACAGCATTATTACAATCGTCATTTATGCCTACCTGGGTGGAGAAATCGTCATTTATGCCTACCTGGGTGGAGAGGATAATCGGTACCATAGAGCTGACTGATTTAGGACCCAGCTGATCACAGTTAACTGTCGTAGTATCTTTAATGTACTGAGTTTCATTATTGTTTATGTCTGCCTGAGAGGTAGTGTAATTGCCAAGGTAGGTTATTGTTTCCCCTACTTTGAGAACTCCATCACTGAGATGAATATCAATACTCGGATTAGTTACTGATCTTAGAAACCTCGGATTATGTACTGATCTTAGAAGCCTCGAATTATCTACTGATCCTGAAACCTCAGTCAAAGTATCATCAACTGTTACATTGGAGAGATCAACTTTCCCATTATTAGTCACATCAATCTGGTAGCTGATCAAATCCCCAGACGATGTTACATTTCCTGATGGTCCTCTTCCAGCGACATCAGTGATTCTTGTGGAAATAGAGCAAGAAGGATCTATAGGTACTGCAACGCTGGCTGATTTAGGATCTAACTTGCCAGAATAGACCGTGACGTTGTTGATGAACCCTCCACCATCATTATTAGTTATGTCTGCACGAGTAATCGTATAATTTCCGGTATAAGTCCAGTTTTCTCCTACGTTGAGAATTGTATCATTACTGTTTGACTCTATAGGTCCTATTAGATTCACCAAGGGATCAGTGACAGTTACATTGTTGAGGTCAATGTTTCCATTATTTATTACTTCAATCTGGTAGCTGATTACATCTCCCTCTTTGATAATATTTTCTCCAGGGCCGTTTCCGTTAACATCTGCAACTATTATGTTAACTGTATATGAGGGATCCTGAATGATGGGTGTTTGAAAACTATAGTTTTCCGCCCCTAGTTGATCACAATCAACAGTCACAGTATTGTTGATGAACCCAGTCCCATTACCATTACTGTTCATATCATCCTGAGTAACAGTATAATTACCAGTATAAGTCAAGTTTTCTCCTACGTCGATAACTGAGTTATTAGGTTCTGTTAAGCTCACAAGAGTATCATTAACGCTTAGATTATTAAGCTCAATGTTTCCATCATTTACCACTACAAACTGATAACTGAGTATATCTCCTGCTTTTGTTACATTCCCCCCAGTCTCATTCCCTGCAACATTAATGGTTTCGTTAATTGTATATGAAGGATTTTGGATTATAGGCGTTAGAATACTACTAGTTTGGACTTGAGGATTTTGCCCCTTCACGTAAAAGGTTGCTGTGTTATTGATGAATCCTGTCCCATGACCATTACTGTTTAGGTCGTCCTGAGTCACCTTGTAATCACCAGTATAAGTGGCTGATTCAAAAAGGTTAATCATGGGATCAGTAACTTTTACATTTGCCAGATTACCGATTCTAACAGGAGTTGTTACATTGATCAGGTAACTGATTATATCTCCAGCTTTTGTTACATTTCCTCCAGGTCCTTGCCCTGCGACATCCGTAACTATTTTTGTGACTGTGGTGTCTGAAGATGTCTGTGGCAAAGATGATGCTTCTCCTGCTAGCACAAACGGTGTAAGAACTATAGTAATCATCACTAAAGAAACAAATGAGAGCATCTGATGCTTCGTAGCTTTGTCCATTTTAGGTATCAAAGCAATCAATCGATTGCTTGCAACCGCAAGTTTTGTTTTCTGTTTGTCCATTTATCCACTTCCTGTTACAAATATAAGCATTTGTTAAAATTACAACATAAGCTAAACAAACGCCATATCCCCCATTAACGGAGTATTGTATCCTCTTCAAATAGATGCAGAATTTTCCTAACCAAAAAAATTATGTGAAATTTGTATTAATTATAAAGTTGAATGTGCTTTAGAGTATATTTTTAGACTTGACCGAATTTCCTAAACTTTCACCAAGTATCTGCAATTCACTTTTTCCCACACAATTCGAGGAGGATATCAATACTTTTAACCGTCTAACTCATTTTATTTTTTGAGGCGTAACTTTATCAATATTAATAATAAGATATCTTCCAATATAAATCTTGTCATCTACTTGCTTGAATTATTTTTGTTCGCTAAATAGCTTTCTTTGCTTTTATTTAACATATTGTGAACTTTTTAGTTTGATTTTTTTCACGATTTTTTGGCTTCATAAATTACTATTAAAATTTATATTGTTAATAACCTAAATAACAAAATAATATTTAATAGTTTTTCGAAATTTCAGTTATATAAATAAGAGCAAAGCTCAAATGTGATTTTGACAACGGATGTTGAGATTAGATCTTTAGGCAATTAGACGATTCATAATAGATCAAGTGATTCAAGAGAAGTTCATAAACCTTTGATTTGAACTAGTCATTTGCACATAATTAATAAACATATGACAACGATGTGAAAGTTTATCAAAACACTCTACAGTCATTGCTAGAGAAAAAATATTATGAACATATTTAACTTAATATTTCACTTGTTATAGGAAAAATGCTTTTTGTGATTCGCCATAACAACAACACATATCCATATAATTTCTTGATAGCTCTAATTTGCTTTATCAAGTAAATGAACTATGATCAACGATACTATGTAAGTCATGAGATAAGGTAACAAAATAGCTGTGTCTATATAGTGTAGCCATTTTTCTTATTCATAATTATAGATATAAATAATGCAAACATGCTCTCTTAAAAACTGGGGCAAATTAGAATTTTACTGCCGAGGCTAAATAAGCGTAAATTAGCCTAACAATTGTCATGTATACTATGAATATAATTGATGACAAAGCAAAAAAATTGTGAGTAACAATTCAACATATCATAAATCAGTTGAAAATATCTATTTAGATTCAATAGATACTTATGATTTTTGATTGATAGAGAAATAAAAATATCAATCACAAACGGTGAAATAAAATTAGCCCACCGAAATTTGCGTATTCAATCATTGTAAAGAGGGTTATTTGTATCATTTTGCCCACTATAATAGTTACCATCCAGCGATATTGCGGAAAATAAATTGCATGAAAAATATTCGCAAAATCACCCCTTTTTTGAATTTAGCAAAATATATTCCAAAAAAGAATCTTGCTGGAAAAATATCCAAAAAATTTTTCGCATAAATTTTTTATAATTTCACCTCGCAAATAAAAATATTTTTAATTCTTATTTGAAAGGATATTCTAAAAAATAATCAATGCAACTGCCGGGATTCGAACCCGGATTCTAAGCTTGGGAAGCTCAGGTCATAGCCACTAAACTACAGTCGCATGAAGATCTAAGAAATTGTGATAAAATCTTTCATGAATCTGTTAGATATTAAAGTTATCGGTAGCAACAAAAAGATAGCTAAGAGGACAGATTATTAGCCAAGGAAAATATATTTAATAGAGTATCAGAGATAAACATCTAAATTTCACTAAGGATATATAAACTTTATAAACATATTACAAAATTTAGGTATTTATCGTAATCATATAGTTCCGAATAATTATTGATGATTTCGGCAAATCCTCATATTTAGTGGTATGCTTATAAGTGGTATGTAAAAGACTCGGGAAAATAATATATTTATTAAGACCCTCTTAAGTTTTTAGTGTAACGAATTTTATGTTTTCATATACTTAAGCATGTATGCTTAGCCTTACTTAAGCGTTGAACAAAACGACTCGGAGATAATGGAAAGATTTATTGTAGAATATAGTCCTCACCCACTTTTTGCAGATGTGCACAAGAATACCATCTATTATCTCAATATAGTAGCTTAAAAATTAATCAAACTTTCTATGAATGACAGTAATCAATAGCAAACAAATTATTAAATACATATAAATTTGCAAAACATCGAATCAAAGTTAAAAAACACTTAATTAATACTTACCAAAATAAATCAGTAGTAACATATATGTATCTCTCTACAAAACTTAAATGCAAAATTGTACCACGGAAAGCAAGAAAAACATTAAAGAAAAATAACCTTTTTTTCGTTTACGTCCAGTTTTTCCGTGATTACAGAATTTTGGGTAGCTTAAGCAAAAATAATTGCGTTTAAAACGATCAATTTTTTAAAAAATATAATTGATCCTTGAGTCTACTAAACGACAATCAAATTCAGAGGATGAAAAAAAATATTATTTTCCCCTAAGCTACAACTTTAAATCACATACCTCCCTTTTTATCCCATAATAGAACTCTTGCAAATTTCACTAGGTGATCGTTATATGAAACATAGGATTTACAAGTATTACCCCGAAGACTTCGGAGATCTTGCAGTTGAAGTTTTGCACATGGACCTTGTGTTTGATGTTTATGATGATAGGACTAATGTGAAATCCATGCTAAGGGTAAAGACCAGAAATGAACCTACAGAGAAACTGGAATTAAACTGCAAGAACCTTGAAATTAGGGCTGTGAGCTGCATACAATCCGAGATCTCCTATAAATATAGGGAACATGATTCAATTCTTGAGATTAATTTCATGGATATGATCCCCCCATATACTGAGATCTCGGTCATTACAGATACGGTATGTAGGCCGACAAATAACGTCCTTGAGGGGCTTTATTATGACGAGACTCCCGCAAAGGCTCCTCCGCAGCAGATCACACAGTGCCAGCAGTGGGGATTCCAGAGGATTGTACCCTGCATTGATGACATGAGAGCAAAGTGCACTTATAAAACTACCATAATTGCAGACTCAAGGTACACAAACCTTATCACAAACGGAAATATCCTGCTAAATCGGCACAACTTAAAGCCTGGAAGGGACAAAATCGTCTATGAGAACTCAATCACTCCAATGGCTACCTATCTATTTTTCCTTGGAGTGGGGACCTATTCAACCTTTACCAAGGAGTTTGAATACCCTGATGGTGGAACCTTCACACTTGAGCTTCTCGTGCCACCCGATTCAAGCGCAGAAGCTGCAGAAAGAGCTCTCAGCATTCTCCATGATGCAATCATGTGGGTGTACATCTTTACAGGGCCTGAGCAGTTCGACAAAGAAAAATTACCGATCAGGAAGAAACTCTGGGAACTTGTCCACAAGCAAGAAAAAATAAAACTTGAGATAAAGTCCGAATCCATACTAAAAGAATTCGCACAGATCAAGAATGAACTTACAGAACTTGTCAAAATCATCAGTCACGGGTACAAGTATACAGGTACCTTGTACAGAGAAATAGGGATGCAAAATTCGGACTTTGGGGGTATGGAAAATGTGGGAAACACCACAATTACCACAAATCGCATTATGCCTTTTCCTCAGACAACTGATCCAGCTTTTGAGTATATGATCCGGGTCAAGATACATGAATATTACCATAACCAGAACGGATCCGAAGTGACAGGAAAAAGCCCATTTGAGATTTGGTTGAATGAAGCAGTAACCGTGCATGTGGAAGAGCAATACCATGCCTTAATCTTCGGCGAAGACTACCAAAGGCTAGGTAGGGTGCTAGAATTGCTCGCACCTGCATTTGGTACTCTAGCCCTGGACTCTGGGACTGCTTCCATGCCGATTATTCCTGATGGTTTTAATGATCCTAATGATCTGATCACTGCAGTTACCTACATCAAAGCCCCGGAATACGTGCGCATGGTCGAGACCCTGATAGGAAAAGAGACATTTGCCCGGGGCCTGGATCTTTACTTCAAGAAATTCAAGCACTCCAATACAGGTACGCAGGATTGGATAGAAGCAATGGAAAAAGAAAGCGGTCAGCCCTTAAAAGAAATGTCTGAAACCTGGCTAAGACAGACAAAATTTCCTACAGTAGAGGTTTCAACTAAATATGAAAAAACTTCCAGAAAGTTCATTATCATCCTAAAACAGAAGGTTCCCGAGGGAGTAAAGCCATGGGAGTTCCCTTTCAGAGTAGCCCTTGTGGACGAAAACGGAAATGACCTTGTGGAAGTTCTGGAAAGGATCAATGGAGAAACTACGAAAATAAATGTTGAAAACGTGGACATTCCAGCCTTTCTCTCCCTGAATAGAGGCTATTCATTTTACGGGAAACTTGTCTACAGAGCCAGCCAAGATAAACTTTTGTTGCAGGTAAGAAAAGACAGAGATACAATAGGTAGATTTATAGCCTTCTATACCCTGGTTGACAGGGAAAAGATGAGGCTACTAATAAATTCTGAATCAAAGCCTTCCGAAGACTTTATTGAGCTCTACTACAAACTCTTGAATGATAGACAGCTTCTCGAAAAGGCAGGAGGGCAATTTTTGACCATCTTTGAGTCCGTAGAAGACGAGGAGTTTGCCCACCATTATCAGGCACTTTATGATGTAAAACAGAAGCTTTTAAAGGCAGTTGCCTCGAAATACAGACATTCCGTTGTTTCAGCCTACCGTTTTTTTGAGAATTCCTCAGTTACGAGGGATTCGATGCTAGATGAGACAGCAAGAGTAATCAAAAGCAGACAGGCAAAAAATATATGTCTAGGCATTCTTGCAACACTTGATACTCCTGACATCCACTCCCTTATAAAACAGCAGTTTGAGACTGCAACCTGCTCAACTGATAGACTTAGTGCGTTTGCAGCATACCTTAATAGCTCCGCATCTGATAAAATTGAAGTCCTAAGAGCTTTTGAAACAGAATCGAAGCAGAACCTTATTGCCTGGGAAGCCTTCCTTGCAGTTATAGGAAACAACAGCAGTGCTGATGCTGTCAAACTGATCAGAGAAATGGGAAGGTCAACAGCTTTCAGGATTGAGCAAACAAATGACCAGCGAGCCCTTTACGGAAGCTTTGCCCGCAACCGCAAGAAGTCTCTACAGACAGAAGAAGGAAGAGATTTCTTTGCAGAGAGCCTGCGAAAACTGGCCTCAATAAATGAGTATAGTACCGTCAGTATGCTCAATGCTTTTGCAAATATAGATCAGATGGAGGCAAAGTACCATATTCCACTGATAAAAATCCTGACAAATCTCCTTGAAGAGCTGGACTACCAGAAGTTACCTAGCGTTCATAACAGAATTAGGAAACTTCTTCTAGGAGCCCCAAAAGCTGTCGAATCGTATAGGGTAGTTCACTGAGAAATTCAGCCTCTGTAGTCGGAAAGTGCTGAGAATAAGTAAGTTCGCAATCAGACCTTTTGCTGTTCCGGAAAATGAAACACAGGAGAGAAATTTTGATCGAAATTTTTAATTTCGATAAATTCTCATGAACTTGAGTATTGGGGATTTTAAATTTTTGGATTCGCTGATATATACCTTAGGGTTCTGTTGCAAAAATAATTTTACTACCTTTTTAGGCTACAATTATTGTTTTTTGTATCATTATTTATTTGTTTAGAGCACATAAATATCCCATTTGTGATGTTTTTCACTGGTTTTGTAAAATAGCCAGATTTTTTGCAACAGAACCTTTTATACAGCTCATAAGTTCCAAGAGTTCCAGAAGATTATGATACTCAGATATCCGATGTTGTTCCTTATTACTGATCTTTACATCAGGAGACTATTTATCTCATAAAATCACTGTTAACCAACCCAAAATCATGGGTGGATATGGGATGCGGAACATGATCATTAGTTAGTAAGGCTATTCAGAACCCCTTCATTTGTTAACCACGACAGTTTTTATATTCACAAATTCCTTGAGCCCATAGTGGGAAAACTCCCTCCCAATTCCCGACTTCTTGACCCCGCCAAAAGGCAGTCTGGGATCAGATTTAATCATACCATTTATAGCTACAAATCCTGACTGAATCCGTTTTGCTACCCTTTCAGCTTTATCAAGGTCTCCAGACCAGATCTCAGCCCCGAGCCCAAACTATGTTGAGTTCGCAATTAATCACTGCTTCCTTTTCGTCCTTTGCAATGATAACCGGTGCAATAGGCCCAAAAACCTCAAGATTGCATGCTTTCATATCTATACTAGCTGCAGGAATAAAATAGTAGGATTGAAGAAAAAGCCTTTTCCACATTTCTTCCCGTAAGTTTGGGGTTCTGCTCCTTTCTTTCTCGCGTATTTCAGAACCTTTTCAAGACTGTGAACAAATTCCTTTTTTGCCAGAGGTCCTATATCTGTTTTTTCATCCATAGGATCCCCAATTTTCAGTTTTTGGATATTGATTTTAAATGCTTCGATAAAATCAACTGCAACATCTTCCACAACAATAAATCTCTTGGCAGCAATACAGCTCTGTCCGTTATTGATAAAACGGGATTCCATAGCAATCTGCGCAGCCCTCTCGATATCAGTATCTTCAAGCACTATGAAAGGATCAGATCCTCCCAATTCCAGTACCAGAGGTTTAATAATTCCTCCCACTAGTCTCCCTATCTCCAATCCCGCAGTTATGCTGCCAGTGAGCGATACACCATTCACTCGATCTTCTGCAATAATTTGCATGGCAATTTTTGAGTCAATTAACAAAGTCTTGAAAATGTGTTTCTGGAATCCAGCCTCCAGAAAAACCTTCTCAATTTCTAGAGCTGACCTTGATACATTTGAAGCATGATTGACCACACAGACATTTCCTCCACACATCGCAGGTACTGCAAATCTGAAAATCTGCCAAAATGGGAAATTCCAGGGCATGATTCCGAAAATAACTCCAAGAGGTTCAAAAGTCACATAACTTTTCTCAACACCGATATCTACAAGCTCATCTTTCAATAATCTAGCCGCGTTTTCTGCGTAATAGTCACAGAGCCAAGCACATTTTTGAACTTCGTTTCTCGCCTGTCTGATAGGTTTACCCATTTCCGTCGTGATAATCTTAGCATAATTATCGACATTCAGCCTGAGCACTCCTCCAACATTTGAAAAATACTTTGCCCTTTCCTCAACAGACAACGAACTCCATCCTGAAAACGCAGCCCGAGATTTTTCAATATGGTTTCTACATTCCCTAATAGAAAACGAATCATATATTCATTCTACTTCCTCAGTATTAAGGATTAATGGATTTGATTTTCATAACTTTCCCCTTCAAAAAGAGTCACTTAGTAACATTAGACCTTTGATAATGATTTAAGATATAATGCATCGTTTATGTTACAAAAACTATGCATGAAAATGTAAAAAATAGTGAGAATTTGGACAAATCTTAATTTTTGGAAGTATTGCCTTCTGGAGCACCTGGTGATCCGTTACGATATAATATCTGAATTTTATCGGTATTAATGCCATAGATATCTACATAGCTCGGTTCTTCGATAAGTTTCTTATCGAATTCTTTCTTACAGAAAAGGGAGCAGAAATAGTACGTCTCTCTCTTATATTCACTCGTGAATTTTGCTTTTCTTTTATCGACCTGCATTTTGCAAATTGGATCTGTTTTCGTAGATAAAATCGAATTCTTACAATCCATTAACTGTCTCCATTTAACTCCTTTATTTTTGAAATTAATAATTTTCAAATAATGATTTTTATTAAGGAAGTTTGTTTGTTGGTAACTGTTAAACCTACAACAAATCAGTTGGTTGAGATATATCTTGATGCAATTGATTTTTTAACTTGCTTATTTTATTTAAGCATTTCTTTAATCTTTTGCATATTAGCTATAGCTTCTTTTTTCATCTGGATCATTTTTTCCATACCAGATATTTTCATTTCAAAAATTTTTATGAATTTATTCATCCTCATTACTGCAACTTTCTTTTTTTGTTCTTCAGTCAGAAGTTCCCATGTCTCTGACATCATCGTTTCCATTATAGATCCCTGTCCCATCATGGAATGTTCTTCGCAAATACCAAAACATCTACTTATATATATATAATGTATACAGCCTAGTTCAAATCTTATTTGAAATATATATCATATCGATTGAGATCTTTGAAGAGTTGCCCCTACCGTCTGCTCAAATACAGTTCCTTTGAGATATATATGATTCTAAATTTTTTTAATTTTAAATCGGACCAACAACTTCCAAGTAATTTTTTCTCCACATACCTACCGGTTGTTTCCCAATCCTTTTAATTTGTAGCATCTACTGGTGTCTACACTACAATATATAATTCTCTCCGTAGTTATTTTAAATTAATTATATGAAAAATAGCTTCTGATAGAAAAACAATGCCTGACAATATTTTTCACAATCAAAAAACGATTTGATACTTATAATAATTTTTACAGTTTTAAAACATTTTATTCGAAAGTAAATTTTATTCACAAACTATTTTTTATGTCATTAATTAAAAATAACATATGGAAGTAATAAACGTCTAGTTGCAATAAATTCCTTATATAAGCATTATAAGCAATTTGTTGGAATGAAAAATAAAAAATACACTAATATCCAAATGTACTAATATTTTAGCTCATTTTGGAAATGTAAATTAAAAAAATATTATCAATGAAGGAGATATTCTAACATGTGCCAAGAACATTCTATGATGGGACAGGGATCTATAATGGAAACGATGATGTCAGAGACATGGGAACTTCTGACTGAAGAACAAAAAAAGAAAGTTGCAGTAATGAGGATGAATAAATTCATAAAAATTTTTGAAATGAAAATATCTGGTATGGAAAAAATGATCGAGATTAAAAGAGAAGCTATCGCGGATATTAAAAAAGTTCAGGAAATGCTCAAACAATAAAAATAAATTTAAAAATAACAACAATCTAATTTCGGCGTGATATAAATTATCTGAAATAGTAAATTTCTGTAACTATTCAAGTAGCCTTTCAAAGGCTATAATTTTTTTCTGAAAAATATTGCATATTAATTAAATCAGTCTATGATAAACTAACGAATTTTATCCACAACGTAGTTGATTGATCATATCAATTTTTAAATTTGATCAGTGGATATTTAGGCAGTATAGCTAATAAAATGGAGTGAAATAGATGTTGAAGCAAACATCTGGAACTGCTACCTTTATGAACTATGCATAATGCCCAAAATGTTCACAATGTAAATAATCCACCAGTGGCCACTGAGTTGTGATCAGGTTGGAAGGAAAAACGATATATATGACAAACAGTGACGATAACCCCATCTCTGTAATTGATCCATTACATAATGTATACATAATGTATACATAATGTATACATAATGTATACACAGTGTCTAATGTAGGAACTAGTCCTGTATAAATCTGACCGCACATTAATATTCGCTTTGCACATATCGTAATATTGGTGAGTGGATGAAAGATTTATCAAAATGGTGGGCTGGCTCAATATTAAATCTTGCAGATTTTTATGGTAGTAATATAAAAGATGGTCTTTCCGTAGCACAGATTCAAAAAAATGTTGAAAAATTTGGTAAAAACACATTCATCGAACTTGAACCTACCAGCACTTTTTCTCTTCTAATTGAAGGACTTAAATCACCCATGATGATGCTCCTTCTTTCCATAGCAGTAGTATCCCTGATATTCTCCAAACCTTTAGAAGCTGTAGTAATGGTTTTTGTCGTTCTGGTTTATAGTTTCATAGAATTAATTAATAAGGCAAGAACTGATCGAACCCTCCAGCAGCTGAAAGCGTTAACACAGCCAAAATCAATTGTCATCAGAATAGGAAAAAAACAGGAAATTCCATCATCTGAGCTTGTGACAGGGGATCTTGTCGTTTTATCCTCAGGAGTTCGCGTTCCTGCCGATGGTCGTATTATTGAAAGTAGGGGCCTGCTGGTTGATGAATCCGCATTAACCGGTGAATCAAATCCAGTAAGGAAAAGTGCTGATTCTAGGGTTTTGGAAGAAGCTTCAATTCAAGACAGAGCAAACTCTGTTTTTTCAGGTACTGTTATTCTTGATGGAGAAGGAACTGTGCTCGCAACTGCTGTTGGAGAGAAAAGTGAGTTTGGCAAAATTGCCAAGGAAACGCAGGCAGCAAAAAAAGAAAAAACTGATATTCAAGCTGCAATGGTAAGTTTGGCTAAAATTCTTGCAATCGTTGCAATTGCAATTAGTCTTATAGTTCCAAGCATAGGAGTCTTTAAAGGCCTTGATTTTCAGCAAATGGTTGTTACCTGGTTAGCTTTGACATTCCTGATGGTTCCAGGGCAGCCGCCAATTATAATCACAATGTCACTCGCACTTGCTTCTTTCGAACTTGCGAAAAAAAATATTGTAACAAAACGATTGAGAGGTGTGGAAACACTTGGTTCTGTAACTGTCATAGTAACAGACAAAACCGGAACAATAACAGAAAACAAAATAAGCCTTGAAAAATTTTATTCTGCTGATGGAGATGAAGTCGAACAATCATTCGAAAAATCCACGATAAAGGAAAAAATATTTTTATCGCTCCCTGAGTATTCTAGAGACCCAACAGATAAAGCAGTTTTGGAAGCAATTGGTGAAATGCAGGGAGTACAAAATCCACCTTATTCATTCACCGGTTTTGCGAGAGGTCAGCCATGGCGTGTACTTGTATATAAAAAAGATAATCTTTTTGTCCATGCAATAGCAGGAAAACCGGAGACACTTATCAACGGTTCAAATCTTCCCAAAAATAAAAAGGAAAAATTACTCAGGATTTTAGAAAAAGAAACATCTATTGGAAAACGTGTGGTTGCTTATGCTGCCTGCATTTTGGATAAACCAGAAACTAAAACGCTGAAAGATCTAGATTTCGTTGCTCTTTCGATATTGACAGATCCGGTTCGTGAGGGTGTAAAAGAAGCCATAACTTTACTTGAATCTGCTGGAGTGAGAACTTTTATTGTTACTGGAGATCACCCAGCTACTGCTAAAATAGTTGCAGAAAAAGTAGAATTAAGCGGAGAAGTAATAACCGGTGAACAGCTCGAGCACCTGAAAGACGAAGAGCTCAAAGAAATAGTAAAGAAAACGAGGGTATTTGCACGTGTTACTCCATTCCAAAAACTCCAAATAATAAAGGTTTTACAGAGCAATAGAGAAAAAGTTGCCATGATTGGTGACGGAATTAATGATGCAGCTGCAATCAAATCTGCAGATGTAGGTATAGCGATGGGAAAAATAGGTACTGACCTGGCAAAAGAAAGTGCCGACCTCGTGCTAACTGATGATAGCTATGTCCATATTCCGGATGCAATAGCAATTGGCAGAAAATCTCTGGACAATTTTCTAAAAGGGATTACATACTATCTTACTGCAAAAGCAATACTTCTTTCTATTTTTTTAATTCCTCTCATATTTGGACTCCCTTTCCCTCTTGCACCGATTCACATAATTGTAATTGAGCTGCTAATGGATCTTGCTTCTTCAACCATATTTGTTACAGAAAGGGAGGAGCCTGATGTGCTCCAGCGTATGCCAGAAAACATACAAGAGTATTTTAATTTAATTCTGTTGAAAAACATTTTTGTAAATGGAATTGGACTTGCAGCAGGGATAACTGCTCTTTATATTTTCTTATATTTCCAGACAGGTAGTGTTGTTCTGTCACAGACGGCAGTATTTTCTACTTGGCTGCTTGGACACATCTGCCTTGCACTTAATTTAAAGCAAAGACGGCTTCCTCTCCTGAAACAGGGACTCTTTTCAAATCGTTTTGCATCATTATGGCTTGCAGGAATGATTATATTGACTATAATGATGACAAATGTTCCCTTTGTTTTCCCATATTTAAAGACTACCTATATGTCCTTCAAGATATGGAAAATTATTCTGACAATAATAATCGTTACAACCTTCTGGATAGAAATTCGGAAAATTTTCAAATTTCACTTTACAAAAAACTAGTTTCGAATTTGATTATTTGCTCATTTTTTTGATAACTCAATCATTCCACAATTTATAGGAATATACAATTCTCTACCTGTTACATACAATAAGTGAAAAAAATAGTAAGAAAAATATAGGCAAATTCTACTAAATCCTTATGATATCTATTTTTTAATTTGTACAATGTACCTAAAGTCCTGTAAATTCTGATCAACTCTATATCCTTTTCTTTGCCACAGAACAAATCGGATTTATTGCTATATCAATGCACAGTATTTATAACAAAAGCTGTGCATAAATGAAGATCTAAAAAGAGAAGCTTTGTCGGTATAACTATTAATTTTGCACTTTGCTATTTTTTTTAATATATTTTTCGTAACAATGTAAAGATAATTTGAGTAATTGTAATACATTAATGTAATTATTCAAAAACATATTTATTATATTTTTATTGAAGAATGTAATTATTTAAATAGCATATTAATATCCTTGGTTTTCTTTTTATTCTATTGTATCATTAGAAAAGATTTTTTGCAACGGAACCCTAATATTTATCGGGGATATTTTTAGTTTAAATAACTGTATAGTACTTGCATTTCCCCAAATATGGATACCATATTTAAAAAGAAACTGAATGAAAAAATTATTGAAGTAAAACGGTTAATACACTTTTGCATAACAGATAAATAAAAATTCCGAATAAAACTCAATACTGTTGGTGTGTGCATCGTCAAAAGTATCAATCTCTACCAATTCATTATGAATTTGGATTTCCATAATAGTTGATTTTTGCAAAAGAGAAGTTAGCTGAGAAATTCAATTTTTCACATATTTCACATCAATATTTTGTTCTCAGGACTTTAAAGAATAGAAAAAAACTTAAAATCATCTCGAATATATAGCTGTTTACAAAGTATAGTGTGCTTGAGTTTATATTTAAGCATATATCTTTTATACAAAAAAATACAGATTCAGAATTTCATCCTCAAGATCCCGATTTGCAGACTCTGTCAACCTGTTTAGCAACACCGTACCAGCTGCAATTTTCAGTAACATATCTTAATCCTTTCGAACCCATTTTTATCCTTAAATTCGGATTTTCAAGCAGCTTTAAGATAGCTTCTGCAAGAGCACTTGGATTTTCAGGAATAACAGATATTCCTCCTTCAGAAGCCTCAAGTATATCTGAAACGCCATCTATGCCACTCGCAACAACTGGCTTCCCACAGGCCATATATTCATATAATTTCAATGGAGAAAGACCTATTTTTGCATTTCGGGCAAATATAAAGGGGGCAACACAGGCATCACTCGCATTGATGTAAAGAGGAACGCGAAAATATTCCACTACACCTGTGAAAATGAATCTGTCTTCAACTCCAAGTTCTCTGGATAGCTTTATAAGCTCATTTTTCATGATACCATCTCCAACAATTAGAAAACGACATTTTGGGAAGTGAGAAAGTATAATGGGAGCTGCCTTTACCAAATATTCAACCCCCTGCCAAGGAGCGAAATTTCCCACAAAGGATACATAAGAAATTTCAGCGTCCAATCCAAGTTCCTTTCTGCAGGTTTCTTGTTTAAGTGGTTTGAACAGAGAGGTGTTTGCCCCATTGGAAACCACTACTATTTTTCTTCCAGGGATGTTATAGATTTTCTCAATATTTGCTTTTATTCCGGGAGTCACAGCAATGATTTTGTCAGAGAGTCCGAGAGTCTTTTTGAGAATAAATAATTTGAACTTTGCGTTAGCAGAGAAGTAAATTTTTGAAAATGAGGGCTCCCCCCAATTTTTTTGATGAGACGGATCTTTCTTTTTAAATTTTGTCCTGAAAAGACTGCTTTCGTCCTCAGGTATTCCGTTTAATTCGTAAACCATCTTTTTGAATCTGCTTTTGCAGAATATTCCAGAAAGAAAGCCGAAGTTTGGATTTCGGGTATACAGTACATCAAAAGTTTCGGTTCTGAGAAGGTTTGAAGAATTAATTAAATAACTAACAGTAAGAGAAACAAAGCTTCCGGGTGATACATAATGATGGTGAATGTTAGCTATATTCGAAAGAAAATCTTTGTCAGTAGTAAATATATGGATATCATTATTCAGCCGAGCCAAATTGCATACAAGCTCATATCTGTGAATAAGTGAGCCATCAGCCAGAGAAAGAGGCCATACTATGTCCAGAAAAAGCATCTTCAAAATATCACCTTCTTAGAGATCTTTCTTTTTTAATGGTCAATAACATTCAATGTTCTCCATTATGTGGATCTGTGGAGTTTCGGCCAAAAATTCCAGAAATTCTGGAAGATAACTTTGAGAACGTGAAATTGTGATAGTAGGCTCTTATTTCAGGATCTTGGATTTTGGTCTCTCTTCTGATGGCAGAATTAATGTATCCCCAGAAGTATGCAGCTCCTGTATAGTAAGGGTATTTTACGGAGTGATAAAGTATGTTTAATAGAGCTACAACAGGATTTTTGCCAAGATAATAAGCCATCCATCCATTTTTGACATATCCACTCCATAACCCATTTGCTGCACTTGTCTCACGCATCTGAATCTGAATGATATCAGGATATTGCATGAGTTTCCAGCCTCGCAAGAGAGCTTTTATATTTGAAATCGAATCTGGTGATGGCTCCAGTTGGTAACCGCCTGTCTCACTAAAGCATTTTTTTTTCCAAAATCGTCCTGTACCCCGAGGAAGGTTTTCATCAGTTTTTTCCAACGAAAGCTTACCGCCAGTATTGTAATACACACCTCCACTAGCAATTCCGAGGGAATTATCTTTTTTGAACTTAGTTAGAAGTTTCCCAAAATAGTTCCCTTCCAACACAGTATCAGCATCCAGAAGACCTATGTATTCGAATTTGATGTTATTATCTCTACAATACTCAAGTGCATAATCAAAGCCCTGCTTGCAGACATAGCTGTAATGGAAAGTTATGTCTCTTGGTCTTGGAGGCAGTCTTATGCTCTGAATCCAGGAGTACCTGATCATGAGGTTTTTGATAATATAAGGGGTCCTATCTGTACTACCGTCATCAACTAGCACCCACAACTCAGGTTTTATTTTCTGTCCAGTTACAGACCTCGAAACCTCGAGCAAATTTTGTTCCTCATTCTTTGCAGGCGTAATCAGCAAGTATTTTCCTCCAAACTCAGGATCTATTTTCCCACCACCTGTAAATTTCGTCCCCGCTTGTCATCCAGGCTCCTTGTCCAAAGCAGTACTGCAACACCTTTAGATATAATCTTACCCAATCCTTTCGGAAGCTGCAACCGAAAACAAAATTGTGCCATAACAGTGTAATGACACCATTAAGCTTCGCTGTGATATCAATCAGGTTCCTTGTGTATTCCCAAGCTTCTTCATAAGATTTTGAAATCGAAAAAAGAGCAACATCCATTATAACGAGCGGAATTTCGAGGATATTTATTTCCCGGTTTTTTTTTAGATTATATGGTCTGAAAGGGTGACACATGCCGTTCCTAAAGCCAACTGAATTTTGGAGTCCAAAAGTGGAATCATATCTGAAACCAACATCTGCCAGTATTTCCCAAGAATCTGGAGTTCTAAATCTCAGATAATGGTTACGAAAACCCATGAGTTCTTTTCCCAGAACAGCTTCAAGTCTTTTTTTTTCTGTTATTATTGCTTCTGGATTATTATATGAATAATAACCCCCATGAAGGCCAACTTCCCACCCTTTATCTAAAATATCTCCCATATGGTGTTCCATATCCTCGATATAATATCTGAATCTTATAGGGTCATCTTCTGCAGCAATGAAATAAAAAGAGGACTTGGCTCCGAATCTGGCTTCAAGATCCATGATTTCCGAAAGGTTAATATAAGGAGAATGTTTTATTCCCCTGAACTTCCACAGTATATGGGCTACAGAATCTTGAAAATTTAAATTTTTCAAGCAATTGATTGAGGAAAGTAAGCTATGGGAAAGCGGTGGATAAATATCATCTACATCATGAGTCAAACAAACGGCAAAGGTTTTATTATCAGGATACTCAATCTCCATCCCTTTATCAACGAGATATCTAGAAACCTCCGGCTCAAAGGCTTGTTCAAGATCGCTTTCAACGTAGAGGAAACGGTCGTGTTCATCCAAATTGTTGGGATAATACTCTTCTTTTCGGGTGAAAAGATCCCATATTTTCTGATTTTGCTTCAATAGCTCATGCATAACTCTCATCCGAGACTGCAGGCAAAGATATCCTAGATTTCCTTACAGGAAGGCTCTCTATGAGCTTAACAATGAATTCAGTCACATCGATCTTATCTCTTAGAAGAGCAGCTCTTTTAAGGCTCCAAGTTTTCTTAAGTTCTGGATTTTTCAGAAGCTCTAAGGCTTTTGCAAGAGCAGCTTCAGAATCACTGTAATTAAATAGCAAACCGTAGTGCTCTTCGAGTTCAAAGAAATTTCCCATCGTTCCCGCAAGAGTAGAAACGTATATCGAAGGAGTCCCCAGTATCGCACTTTCAACAGCCATAGTAGCTCCCTCACCCACATACAATGTAGCATAATGAAGCAGATGATGAATTTTTTCTGAGGGGACTCTTATCTTATATTTCTCAAATTCCTCTGCCAATGGCCCTTCTGAGGTAATAAATACTTTCCCAAATTTATTTAGCTCTTGAACAAACCGCAATTTATTTTTGATTCCGTGCTGTCCTACATCGTGATGCGCATCCCATGTGATGAAACGAAGGATGATGAAGGGCTCACCAATCTCTACCCCAAGCTCTTTAATAATCTCATTGTGCGGATTAAAATAAGATGGATGAAGGTAAGCTAGTTCATGATAACCACTATAATTTATTTGTTTTTTTCCTTCATGTTTCAAATGGCAGGAAGGAGTACAGATTATATCACAGAAAGGATAAGTTATTTTCTGGACAAGTACTGCGTGCTCTGTATCGTTGAAAATTATGGATTTTTTTCGCAGAATCCATGCTATCTGAGCTATATTTGGAGAAAGAATACCCATTAGAACGTCAGGGTCAAATTGTTTGGCTATTTTGAGAATTTTATATTCCCTTATAAACAACTCTTCAAGCAAATGAACTTTTCCAGGTTTCATTTTACTTAAAACTGTATGTGGAATTTTGTAGGCCGTCAGTAGTTCCAATACTACATCTTTATCCCGCGAGACCACCATTACTTTGTGTCCTTTCTTCTCAAGACTCCATATCGTGTTTTTAAAAAAATGAACATGGGCTGGATGGCCTACATCAATAAGGACTCTCAATATTTTCACTCCCTATAATCTTATCATCATTACAATATACCTAATGAGACAAACAGTCTGTTTGTATGACAGATTCTCGAAGAACCAAGGATAAAACCAGCTCAAAAGCCAATGTGAAAGTTTATTAGAGAAGGTAATTTCAACAAATCAGATAATCTATCTATTCTATATCATTAAGAAGTATATTGTCGACTTCCCATTTACGTCAGTTTCTTTACTATATTTCAAATTTAATTACATCTCTTCTCATCTTACAGATGCAGGGAATTGTTTTGATTCCTCGGAAAAAGTCTTTCCATAATAGTGTTACTTATAAAGCCTAAATTTTTTCATAATATAAGATAATTAACTAATCTAATTCTTATAAGAAGATGACTATTTCCATAATAAATAGTTATGGGAACAAAGTTTCTTAATTAAGATTATCAATATTTATAAAATATATTAATTATAGGTTATTAAAAGCTCTAAAATGAAAAATAAATATTATTGTAACTCAGAAATTTAACAAAAAAATAGACATTAAAAAACGAACTTTTTTGAAAGTATAAAAATTAGCTAATTTGAAAGTGGTGACTATGAAGAAATTATTCCAAATGCCATGGTGAGGAAAGTTGCAATAAAGCATATCATCAGAGGGTAAATACTCATGTCCATGGAGTTAATTGAAAGTTTGTCCTTTTTAGTGGAGACAGTTAACATTTCCTTCATTCCAAAAAGGGCGATAAGCCCCAAGATCGTAATCTTGTAATATACAGAAACTCCAAAATAGGTATAGAGAGAACAGACACCTACTCCTGGAAAAGAACTAATTGCTGAAAATCCTTCAGTACCTATGGAAAAAATTGAAAGCATTACTAATACCCCTAAGTTTCTATAAAAGAGTCGTCAGAGCATATACTATATGCTAACTCTATAATACATTAAACAGTTAAACTATTTAAAGATATGAATGAGCACTGATGTATTGAAGATATAAATCCGATAAACTGGTAATTTTCATTTGTGCCCACAGGTACTGAAAACTATGGACATAGAAATCTCTATTCATTTCCTCAAACGCAGATCAAATTCAGTAGCTATGATCGTTTTCAGAGTTGATCAATAACTTACGGATAGGACCAAATTTCCTAATGAGAAAAAAATGTAAAAAGATATCAATCAAAAAAGAAACAATGATTGGAATTGATTACCTATGCAAATCCAAAAAATAGGTTAGATCTATGAAAGTTTATGGGATAGGTTTAAAGTGCTGAGTGCAGTCACCGTGGCATGCTTCACATAAATAGGGTATGAAGTAGTTTGTGTAGGTATTGACGAGAACAAAATAAAGAAATAAATGAAGGCATCTCTTCTTTATATGAGAAAAGACTCGGGACTCTTTGCTAAACTATGTAGGAGGAAGCTAATTTCGACCAGTGATTCTGAATTTGCAATCAAAATGACAGATGTTTCATTCGTCTGTGTAGGGACTCCCTCAACAAAATACCGATGTACATATATCTCAATTGGTCACTCAGCCGTAAAAAGTACTGGAACAGTCCTGAAAATCAAAGAAGGATACCACATAGTAGTCGTAAAAAGTACAGTTGTTCCCGAAACAACTGAGGAGTTTGTTCTTCCTATCCTTGAAGGAGTATCAGAGAAAACAGTGGGTATAGATACCTAGGTAGCAGTAAACCAATGATTTGTCAAGTAAACATTTTGTGATTTACCTTTATAATAGCTTTAAGTCTGTTTTTTTTCGGACGAAGGTTTAAAGACTTTTAAGTTTGTTTTTGGCCCATAATTTGAATTAGATGCATGATGACTTTTAGATAGCCATCCATTTCAAAATCGCGAAAAAAGTTTAGTATGCAATTTCGAAAGAATAAAAATTGGAATTTTTTGCATATGTGTTGTCACAACAGTGTTATAAGCATTTAACTCCATTTGAAGTAAATGTGCCAAAGTGTTGTGATTATTGTTTAATTCTAGATATAACTGTTAAATAAGTTTATATATAGAGGTCCACATACCCTTATAATAGCCAATATATTTACTCGGTAAAAATATGACGATGTTGGCAATCAGCGCTTAATAAGCTATAAAAAGTGAATCTGCTTTTGAAATAATTGATTAAGATTCAATGAAGAACTGCAATAAATTAATTGTTATTATTATAGTTATATATTTGTATGAAGTTCGAGATTTTATACTAACTGCTATTCATATTACTTTCACATGATAATCTTAGTTTCCGTTCTATTTCTTATAAATGTATAACTTTACATCTTATAATTGCCTAAGAAAGCAAATGTTTTACTATATAAAAGTGGATATTAGATATTACCGGATTACTACTTTAATTGTAGTATGAGGAATTGAAATTCAGAAATATTTGACCGTAAATTGCGAAGTTGCTGCAGTTTGAGTGCTGAGTCTAGCTTTGTATCCGTAGCTTGGAGAGCTCCTGAACCTATCGTTTTTCAGATGACTTGATGCTATTATCATCCGATCCATGAAAATGTGATAAAAGTAAATGTTCCTTGAGTTCTAAGATCACAGAGGACATTGATAATGAGACCTGTTAAAGATGGAATCGATTCCATCTCCAAATACCTGCGCTCGAAAAAAGAAATTGGTAGAAGAAAAATAGGACTTTTAGTGGACGGTCCAAATATTCTCAGAAAAGAGTTTGATGTGAATCTCGAGGAGATCAGAGACGTTCTTAAAGATTATGGAAATATTAAAATAGGACGTGTTTTCCTCAATCAGTACGCCTCTGAAAAACTTGTTGAAGCCATTGAGAATCATGGGCTTGAGCCCATTATCTGTTCCAGCGATGTTGATGTACGCCTTGCTGTAGAGGGTATGGAACTGGTCTATAATCCCCATATTGACACGTTAGCACTCGTGACCAGGGATGCTGACTTCAAACCACTCCTTAATAAAGCAAATGAACATGGTAAGGAAACAATCATTTTCGGAGTTGAACCTGGTTTTTCCACAGCCCTCAGAAATTCTGCAGATTATGTAATTATTATGAAAAAGAGCAAGATGAGCAGTTATGATGAGTCCGATGGAGAGGGACAAGGTGAAGGAAAAATTGATACATCGGATTTTAAGGAATAATGTGATTATATTTATCAAGAATCTATTGAAAGATCTGACTCATCATACAATAACATAAATAATACAATAAGTGCCTCATTCCAATTAGTTGAATATTTTTTTGCAAGAATTGGCATAATAGTCGTATCTTTCGACTTCATAATAGTAGCTGCACAACTGGTTTAAATATATGGTGGCTTCCTAAGATAGCTATAGGGGTAGATCAAATTCCCTCTACACAATTTAAATAAATTTTGTTCTCCCTATCCGATAACAACATACATTTTGTGATTTTGATTATTTAGTCTTCACTGTGAAAAATAAAACTCATCAAAGTTTCGGTGCCGTGAAAAATATCTCGCTGTAAGTAACTGGGTATTTTCGTAACATGGCTCTAAGTATAAAAGAATTATTCAACATAAATGATTTTCATTTATTAATATGGTTTTTTTTCGGTTTTTACTGAATACAGCTGACTGTACTACAGTCCAATCATTCACGGAGAAAGTATTGATAATCGCAAAGACAGATGAATAGGGGGATAGTTACAAAGCCAACTTAATTATCTTGTTTTGAAAATAAAAGAGATGAGTTGTGTATCAAGAGACACGAGGATCAGTTAAAAAAGAGATATTGAGGGAATAGTTTCTGCAGCAACTTGAAAGATGTTCAAGCAGAAAAAGTTGTTTTTAATACTGTTCAAAGAGCGAGTATGAGGATGTTGTGTAAAACTTTTTGTATAATCTCTATTAGTTGATGAATTGAAACTAAATAAAATATATTAGAGATAGTGGAAGCTATCTCCAAAATCAAAGAAAAAGGATCACGAAAAGAAAAATTGGATAAAATACAAAAATTAGCAAAAAAGACACGACAAGATTCCCGAGAAAAAAGAGGTCAATCGGAATTCTTTAGAGCTTCCGGAAATTCTTAAATATTTATGACAAATGCTCCCATATCTATTTAAGGCATAATGTTATCATAAATAACTTTATTTTAATTATATCCCCGTACGAAAATAATCAATCTGGTTTTTAAAGTTGCTAGTTTAGTTATATTAACTAAGTTTGGAACATTTATCACCATAATATATAAATTAAATGACCGTGTTCCAATAAAGAACTAATGTAAATAGGTAAAACTCAAATTCTTTTTATGTAGACTTGCTTATGAATAATACCATTGTTGATTCTTGTATAAGGAGAAAATTTAATGCATAGTGATTATTGGGAATAATTTGAAATTAATGAGGATAAACACATGTGAGATGATTCTGGAGATGGTTGACAATTATATATTTAATAAGAATTACAGTCATTACGTAATTGATAGTGATACATTCTCTAATAATATCGAAATTACTGAGAAAAAACCAAAAGTTTCATTCGTAATTCCAACATTTAACAGCGGAAGGACTTTAGATGAGTGTTTGAGTAGTATTTCCAATCAAGATTATCCTGATATGGAAATTATTGTTGTTGATAATGGCTCTGATGACAATACAGTAGATATCGCAAAAAAATATACTCGAAATGTATATTTTGATAATGGCAAATTAGGGAGTGTTCGGCAAACAGGAATAGACCATGCTACTGGTAAGATAGTCGGTAGTTTTGACAGTGATAATTACTTCCCTCACAATAAATGGTTACTCAACTCAATCAAATACTTTTACTACAACAACGACATTGGAACCGTTTGGCCAAAGAATATCGCTCCGCCAAATAGACCTCCATTTATGAAAATGTACATGAATTTTAGTAACCTTCTACTTGAAGATCGTATTAGGAGGAAGAGAGGCATAGTCGGTGGAGGATGTGCATTATTTCTTAAGAGAGCTATTGATGAAGTAGGAGGTATTGATAGAGATGTTCATTGGGGAGAAGACTTTAATTTGGCTAAAAAATTGAAAGACCAAGGTTACAAGCTAGTTTATATTAAGGATCCAATTTATCATGATACTGATATGGGTTTGTCAATGAAGAAATTTGTGAAAAAACAAATTCTCGGTGCAACATCTTTTACAAAAAATAACTTTCAATCTACAGGGCTATCTATAAAAGAACTATTCCATGAACAAATTGTTATCGGTACTATCGGCATGGTCAGGGGTGTTATAAAGGAAAGAAATTTTTCATGGTTGCTGTTCCCATTTTTGTTGTTCACACGACTAATGGTATATGCCTTAATATTTACTAAAAATTTATTCAAATTTAGGTAACTGCTACTGAATATTCACAATTATATATTTTATTGCTCCAGTAGTTTGACTGGTCACAAATACTTGATCCTTAGGGGACGTAAACCTCGCAGAATAGTTTATTTTTATTTGAATCGATCAACATCATTATTTTCTAGTCTCAGTTTGACAGTATGCACTAATTTCTAATGAAATTTATCCCTATTTTAATCTCAAGGTGATTTTACTAAACTTATAAATGTGTAATATTTGGTTGTATATCTCAACTTACGGTTGAAGTTTTCGTCATAAATTATTTTTTGATAGTCTCAAAATTAACACAGCTACCCTTTTTAATTCAAGTTTAATTAAATGTATTATAGTTGTCAAGTTCATCAGTCTTTTCTTGATGAATTTTGTGGACAGATGTTCGATCACATTAAATTCGTAGATTATCAGTGGCATGTAACTAGTCAACTTACTAAATGTCAATTGGTAAAATATCTATTCTAGTAAAAATCGCTACTGTTAGTGTATTTGCTAGTCTGAATAATTAAGTGTCATAAATAATTTATCAAAGTTTTGGTGGCAAGTTCCGCTGCAAGCAATGATATGTTCAAGCTACTTTTCTGGCTATAAGACATTACTCAAAACAAAATATTTTCATTTGATCATATGACTTTTTCCCCTGGTTTTAAACACAGTTTATATATATATATTGGAAGTTTTACTAAAGCCGATAGTTCAAAATAACTTCCCTAACTTCATAGTTCACTACACAACAGCTTTTTTATGTCCTAGCTATTCTTTCAAGATTTTTCTTGATGTGATACTTTATAGAATCAGCATAACTATAGAAGGAGACTATTTTGGTTTAGCACCAACGAAAGAACTTATATGATCAACATAAGTACTAATTACTTCAAACTCAAAACAATGTCTTTGACCAACTTCGAAGCATATACATTTCAAATAGTTATTAATGTCATTGTCTTGGAAAAATCTCGATTTTATACAAAAAAAACAATGTGATATCTCATTTATAGACCCAGCAGTTTGCATGTCGCAGTTAGATTTTATAATGCAAAGCTAGCTTAAAATATAGATAACTTAGTTAACAATAATTATCTGAAAAATTTCCATCCTCCGCAGCAGATCGCCGGTTAACCGAATGTAATAAACGGTCAAAGAATAGCCCCACAAATGTTACTATAGTATAATATTCTTAATGTTTCGATCTGAATTTCGTTTGTTTAACGAGTTGAATACTTTTTCAATATATTTTTTTCACGATACGTTTCATCCTTTTCCTAAAATATTTAATCCTTTTTTAATTTTAGACAACGAGTCTCTTCCATTTATAATCTAACATTTTAGAGTTCAATTACTTTATATAATAAGCTCTTCGAACTTGGCTCTTATAAGAGTAATCAAGCTCAATATTCCTATTTTGCCCCTTAATTTTTAGATTGGGTTAATTTTTAGGGTCACCTTCTCAATTTTATTTGCGTTATGTAGATCCTTCAGGAAAGTTCTTGATTTTGTTTCCAACTACATCTTTTGAAAAGATTCATCCTACATTCTGCAGGTGTATATACAATTAGTTTGCCTATTTGCTAATTATTGTTCATGAAAATTGTAGGAATTTTTAAGCTATTTTCATATTGGAAAAGCAGATGCAATTCTTGTGTACAGCTGCAAGAAGTGGGAAAGTATAAATGTCAAAAAAGGAGAGTGCGATTTTAATTTATTTGAGCCTGTTATTCGAAGAATTTCATTTTAGTTTTCAACTTTTTTGATATTCAAGGAACCTTTTTAGATGTTTGTGATATATGGATCATTTTGCCCCTTCAACATTCTGTTATACAGCGCAAAGGGATTTACGTTATATTATAATATTTTTAGCTTAGCATTTTTATACCCTCTTCGCTTAAAAGTTATGGGACTTGTGCACTTGAAGTACAAAACCGAATCCAATAGTGACAATTACCAAATTCATTTTTTGTGCAGTATAAGGTTTAAAGGTTATTTATTTCGTAGTTTAACCTCGTAAGAGCGAGGTCATCTCGTTTGTATCATCTAGGGATACTAAACACATAAAGATTATCATTCTTGTGCCCATAATTAATAATTATGTAGGAAAATAGTACACCTGATAACCTCAGTTGTGTATGAAAATTGTTAATCCATTAAGATGGATTAGTTTGGCGTGGTTTACTTGACGTTTGTATTTGGTGATAGTTATTGCGTCCGACCTGGTATCCAGCACTGTTTCCTTGTAAATATCCGTTATTGAATCCGTCAGTGTATCCTAGATCAAAGGTAGAACTGCTCTTTAATACCGAGTTAATTTTTCCACCACTTCCAACTTTATTTTCTAGTTCTCTTTGACAGTTGCTATGTCCATCTTTCATTCCGGTAATGTATCCTACGGTGGATCCATCATGGAATCCTTTACTATACCCATCAAGATACATTTTTTTAGAAATTAGTCCAAACTTGCTGATATCAGTATTTGCGTTTACTGCAACACATGCAACTGACATTATAAAAAGAATTAATAAGAGAAGATTCAGTGCCTTTCCTGCTCTAACAATCGTTTGCTTTTTCATTTATCGGCCCTCAATTTCTGCTCATCTTTATATATTTTTAAATAATTACATTTTTGGTTCCGTTGCAAAAAATTCAAAAAAGATGTAGACCTATAAGTAATGAATAAAAATCAAAATATTCAAGGAAAATGTACTAACATTATAAAATAATACCAAACAATTGATTAATGTATTTGACTTCATTAA